>Ga0207684_10000141_pt1 | contig 129376 bp, 144 predicted proteins | sample KBSK5501metaG_FD_184342 | JGI IMG/M metagenome (GOLD analysis project Ga0207684, IMG submission 184342) | Corn, switchgrass and miscanthus rhizosphere microbial communities from Kellogg Biological Station, Michigan, USA - KBS K5-50-1 metaG... | ecosystem: Host-associated > Plants > Roots >...
GTGATGCCTTGCAGTCCGCCGGCCCAACTTAACAGTCGAGCTCGTGGCATCAACGGCGCACGGGCCGGCTCACCGCCCGCAACGATTTTCATGCTCCGTGGTGCCCCGCCGGGCATGACCCTTAACAGGCTGGGTTGGCGCCGGGTTTTTCGAAGCCTAGGCTTGCCTCCAGGCGTGCCGGCGGGGGAGGGACCGGCTGGAGGAGGGGAGGGCCCGAAGCGGCTGTCTTTTTCGGGAGGTCAGGCGCCGGCGGTGCGAGCAACGGTGGCGAAAATTCGCCTGCGGATGCCCAGAATGCCTCTCCAAGGCTCTGCCGTTTCATCAGCGCTCATCGCCATGGCGTCGGCGGCGCGGAACTGTTCGTGGCTCATCACCAGCAGGCGCGCGTCTTCCACGGCGCGCACGCTCGCCTCGTTGAGTCCGCGGTCGCGCATCGCCGCCCAGCCAAACCCCTGGCCGGGGACGAGATCGCCCCGCACGCCACCGCGACACGTCTCGAGCCGGCCCCCGAGGACGACGAAGAACTGGTGGCACAGCCGGCCCTCGACCGCGAGCTGGTCACGCGGTCGCGCGACGACCTCGTCGAAGTAGGGCAGCAGCGATTCCAGCCGCATCGGTCTCAACGCTCGCAGGCGATCGGCCGCGGTCATTCGTGGCCACCCACCGGGAACCCGCCTTCGCCGACCCCGCCGCTGAACGCGAGGCGCATCCCCGGCGCGACCCGCTGCAGCAGACGCAGCGCGCCGTAGTTGTCGCCCTGCACGTCGACGTCGAAGCGCTCGATGCCCTCGGTCGCCGCACGCTCCGCGAGCGCCGCTACCATCCGCGTGCCCAGGCCCTGTCGCTGCCAGGAGTCGGCGACCATGATCGCCAGCTCGGCGCTGCCGGCTCCAGGCCTTCGCGAGTACTGGGCCACGCCGACCACCTCGCCGTCGACGACCGCCGCCACCGCAGCGCGGTCGTGGCCGTCGACCCTGAGCACCAAGCGCGTGAACTGTTCGACCCTCAGGACCGGGCTGAAGAACCGGCGGTAAAGCGCCTCCGCCGAGAGACGGGAGAAAAGCCCGGCCACCGCCGCCGTGTCGCCTGGCTCCAGCCGGGCCAGCCCTGGTCGTCCCGCGTATCCGGATTCGATTTCCACCATTTCCTTGCGCGCTAGCCTCTGCCTAAACAAATAGCACGATCGGTCGTATAAGTCAATAGTGTCCGACCGTTCGTGCTAAAATCACCCCAACTCATGGCGACTGTCGAGTCGACCGACCGCCGTCGCATCCGCGGCATGCGCACGCGGCACGCGATCCTGGCCCACGCGGCGCGCGTCGGCTCCGCGGAGGGGCTTGAGGCCGTTTCCCTCCAGCGCCTGGCCGACGACCTCGGGATAAGCAAGAGCGGCCTCTTCGCCCACTTCGGCTCCAAGGAGGAGCTGCACCTGGCGACGATCGACGCCGCGGCCGAGATCTTCACCGACGAGGTGATCCGGCCCGCGCTCGTCCATCCGCGTGGCGCCGGCCGCGTCTGGGCGCTCTGCAACGCGTGGCTCTCCTACCTCGAGCGTGGCGTGTTTCCCGGCGGGTGCTTCTTCTGGGCGGTCGCGGAGGAGTACGACAGCAAGCGCCCCGGGCCGGTGCGGGACTCGGTGCTCAAGAAAAAGGGCTTCTGGTCTTACACGCTGAGGCGGGCCGTCACCGAGGCGCAGCAGGCGGGCGAGATCGACCTGGACGCGGATCCCGAGCAGCTTGCCTGGGAGCTGGACAGCCTCCTCGGCGGCGTGAACAGCGGGTTCAAGAGCGGGGACGGGGCGCGGGCGATCGAGCGCGGCCGCCGCGCCATTCGGGACCGCCTGATGCGCGCGACCACTCCGGTCGCGAGCCCGCTCGCCTGAAACTTCAGGTACCCGCCGGGCGCCGAATCAGGTAGTTCCCACCTTATGGGCCACCGGGGTCGATTCCTATTCTGGCCACATGAGCGACAACTACCGCCTCTACCAGCAGAAGGTCGCTGAGGCGCGATCCCGACGACACGAGGCCGGCGGCGCATCCCTGAGCAAGCAGCTCCAGGAGATCTTCGACACCGTCCGCTGGTGCGAGCGGATCTGGGCGATCGAGGAGCGAATCGACCGCGAGACCGGCCGCCGCTGACGCTGCCTGTCAGTGCGAGTGGCTGCGGACCAGGACCAACGCGGCCGTCCACAGCAGACCGCCACTGACGAGCAGGACCCACATCGTCCAGGGGATGAGCCTGAACTCGACGAGCGCGCCGAAAATGCACATCGCGGCCGCGCCGGCAAGGAGAAACGAGCCGGGCAGGAGAAGCCACGCCGAGTACCACGGTGGCTGCACCGTGTCGCCGCGGTTCACGAGCCAACCCGCGCCGAAGACCAACGCCGCCGTGAGGACGGCGGGAACGGTCAGGCCAAACGCCCATCGCATCCCCACCTCGCCCGTCAGCGCCGAGACGACAGGCTGGACTCCGGCCATCGCAAGCGCGGCCGCGACGGCGAATCCGACCAGCCGCAACATGACGGACGGCTGAGGCAAGTTCAGCAACAGAGTGTGATCGAGTAACGCTCCGCCGCGACCGCATTACGCGCTCGCGGCGAGGACCAAACTTCGCGAAGCGGTCTCGATCGTTCCAGTGTGGCTGCGGTGAAGTGTGTCCAGCGCATCGTCGATGAACGCAGCACGCTGCTCGTCGCTCAGGCGCTCGATGCGGACCGCGCAGTCCCACCAGCTCGTGAACAGCGCCACCAGCTGTTCCGCCGACTGCCACACGACCTTCTCCTCGATCACTTCCACGCGCGCGTCGGCGAAACCCGCGCTGCGAGCGGCCTCGAGCAAAAGGTCCGGGTCGGAGACGGTCCGCCGCGTCGCCTCCTGGTCGACGGCGCGGTGCCGCCGGAAGGTGGCGATCGACGACCTCGTCGAGCAAGTCGGTGACGCTACGGCCCGGCGACCCGACCGGCACGCTGGCGGCGAACCTGGACGTGGGACGCAGGATGCGATGAGCCTCGTTGAGGGCGCGGTCCAGGTGCGGAGCGAACTGCAGGCCGTGCCCGCACGTCGCCGCGTCAAACGACGCCGACGGAAACGACAGCTCCTCGATGTCCATCAGCTCGAACCGGGCGTGTGGGATCGCGCGCGAGCGCGCCACCTCGATCATCCCCAGCGCGAGGTCGACGCCGACGACCTCGCCACCTGGCGCCACAGCCGCCGCGAGCCGGACGGCCAGGTTGCCCGGCCCGCACGCGAGGTCGAGAATGCGCATCCCCGGCCGGGCGTCGACGGTGTCGAGCACCCGATGCCGCCCGCGCGCCTCGCCGCTCGACATGATCTGGTCGAGTCGGCGGTCGTACGCCTGCGCGTGCCGGCTGAAGATCGACGGGTACAGGTCTTTCGACTTCACCGCCAGGACCTTTCCAGCCAGGCGGCCGCCCGCAGCGCGCCGGCGTTGGTGCGCCCGACCACCTGGATGCCCACCGGCAGGCCGTCCACCTGAGCCGGCACGACGACGACCGGTTGGTGGGTCGTGTTGAACGGGCGCGTGTACCGCGACAGGGGCTCGCGCACCTCCGGTCCCGCATCGACGCTCGGCGCGATTATCGCGGTCGCGGGAACGATCAGTGCGTCGACGGGGTCCATCTTGCGCAGCGCGGCCGCCGCCAGCTCCGCTCGAGCGGTGAGCGCCTGCCGGTAGTCGACCTCCGACACGTCGAAGCCCAGACGGATCAAGCGGAGAACGTCGGCGCCGTATTTCTCGGGCGTCTCGGTCGCCCAACGGCGGTGGTAAGCGGCGGCCTCGTAGAGGAGGACCGTGAGCCCGACCTGGTGGAGAGCCTCGCGCTCGCCGAAGTCGATCTCCCCGATCCCGGCTGCGACCGTTTGCCAGGCGGCGGCCGTCGGCCCGTCCAGGTCCTTCACCCAGCCGCGTGGGACGCCGAGTCTCGGCCGCGTCAGCGACTCGAGCGAGACCTCCTCGCCCGACATCAGCGAGTAAGCATGTGCGAGCGTGGCGACGTCCCGCGCCATCGGGCCTAGCGTGTCGAGCGAAGGGCTCAGCGGGATGACGCCGCCGATTTCGATGCTCCCGAACACAGGCTTGAAGCCGGCGACACCGCACAGCGATCCCGGGATGCGGATGGACCCGCCGGTGTCGCTGCCGATCGCCCAATCGCACTCGCCGGTGGCGACCGCGACCGCGGAGCCACCCGACGACCCGCCTGCCACGCGCGTCGGGTCGTGTGGGTTGAGGGCGTTGCCGTAGTGCGGGTTGATGTTGGTCACGCCGTAGGCGAACTCGTGCAGGTTGGTCTTGCCGACGAACATGCAGCCCGCCTCACGCAGGCGCCTGACCACCGGCGCGTCCTCCGGCGCCGGGACCTTCGGGAGGATGATCCCGCCGGCGGTCGTCACCATCCCCTTGACGTCGACCAGGTCCTTGACCGCGACGCGCTCGCCCGGACCCGGCTCGTCCGCCCGGAAGATGAAGGCGTTCAGATCCACGCCGTCAATTGTCGAAGGATTGAATTGGCGGCCACAGCGCTATCCTTGCCCGCTGATGTCAGCCCAGACCGCGGGTTCCATCTCGGCCAACCTCTCCTGGAGCAAGGTCGACGTGCTCACGCCGTTCGAGCGCCTCAGCGCCGAGATCCAGGTGCGCGGAGGCCGGCTGCGGGAGACGATCAACGACCCCGAGCCGCTCTTCCATCTGCGGAACGTGAGCGCCGAGCCGCTCGTGCCTGGCGCCGTGCCGCTCAGCGGGGTTCCTGAGGGACTGTTCAACAAGAACTTCATCGGCGGCATCCGCACCGTCGATCCCGAGCCGCCGCCGGCGGACATGGTCGCCGAGATGATGCGGCGCTACGTGATGTTCCAGGCGACGACCTTCATGGTCACAGGCGCAGCCGAGTTTCCGAAGGCGACAGAGCCTTCGATGCACACCGAGATCCTGATGAAGGCGCGATTCTTTCCCATGCTTGACGTTACCGTGACGATGTTCGGCGTCCAGGGCAAGAGCTGGACGCAGCCCAACATCTGGGTCAACCGCGACCTGATGCTGGCCGTATTCCTGGGCTGAGGCTCGGCCGCGCCTACAGGCGCCTCTAGCTTCGGCCGAAAAGCCTCCCTACCCGCAGCTTGATCAGGTGCCAGAGCAGCGAGAAGGCGCTCACAGGTGCCGCCGTGGCGACAGCACGGGGCGCAGACGCCGTCGCCGGCGTCGACCGCTCCTCGGCCGCCGCCACGTCGTCCTCGACCACGGGATCGTCGGCCTCCAGGTTGGCCTGGATGCAGGTCGCCATGTCCTTGATCAGCCGCCTGGACACGTCCTCCATGACGCCGCGCCCGAAGTTCGCCACCCGGCCGCGCACCTGGTATTCGGTCACGATCTCGACGAGCGAGCCGTCGCCGGCGGTCTGCACCTTCATCGTCGCCGACGCCTGGGCTGAGCCTGGCCCGGTCGTCTCCCGTCCGTCGGCCGTCAGCTTGGCCGTCCGCGACGCCTCGTCGCGCTCGGAGATCCGCGCCGTGCCGCTGTAGGCGACGGTGATCGGGCCGACCTTGATTTTGACCTTGCCCTTGAACGTGGTTGGGTCGACGACTTCGGTGAGCTCGGCGCCGGGGACGCAGCCCACCACCTTGCTGACGTCGAGGAGATAAGCGAACACCTTCTCGGGTGGGGCGCCCACCTGAAAGGAATTCTCCAGTTGCATTTCCCGGCTAAAAGTAGCGCAATAGAGGGGTTCATCTGCAGCTGGCCGAGCGGTCCGCCCTCGCGCGCCGCCCATAGAGGGGATTACGAGATGAAGCTGAAGGTCGCCACCACCGTCAACGGCCGCAAGCACGAGCATGAGGTGGAGCCCCGCCTGCTGCTCGTGCACCACCTGCGCGACAACCTGGGGCTGACCGGCACGCACATCGGCTGCGACACGAGCCAGTGCGGCGCCTGCACGATCCTGGTCGACGGCAAGGCGGTCAAGAGCTGCACGATGTTCGCCGTCCAGGCCGAAGGCAAGAACGTGACCACGATCGAGGGTATGGCCAAGGACGGCGAGCTGCACCCGATCCAGCAGGCGTTCTGGGACGAGCACGGCCTGCAATGCGGCTACTGCACGCCGGGGTTCATCATGGCGGCCGCCTACCTTCTCTCCACCAACCCCAACCCGACAGACGACGAGATCCGCAAGGGCCTCGAAGGCAACCTGTGCCGGTGTACGGGCTATGTGAACATCGTCACGTCGGTCAGGACCGCCGCCCGGACGATGGGCGGAGCGGAGGCCAAGCCGGCCGAGCGCGCCGCGGCCCGGAGGAGCTGACCCATGGCCATCACGACGATGATCGGAGCCAAGATCCACCGCCGCGAAGATCCCAGGCTGGTCTCCGGACACGGTCGCTACGTCGATAACATGGTCCGTCCCGGGATGCTCCACATGGCGGTTGTGCGCAGCCCGCAGGCGCACGCCAGGATCAAGTCGATTGACCTGGCTGCGGCCAAAAAAGCACCGGGCGTATCCGCGGTGTTCACTTTCGCGGACTTCAAGGACCACATCGCAGGCGGGATTCCCGTGACTGCCTCGTTTGTTGCTGAGAAGAAACAGGTGCCGAATCAGTTCCCGATCGCGCACGACGAGGTCGTGTATCAAGGCGAACCGGTTGCCGTCGTCCTGGCCGACGAGCGTTACCAGGCGGCGGACGCCGCGGCGCTCGTGGACGTCGAATACGACGCACTGCCTGCCGTCATGGACATGGAAAAGGCCATGGAGGCGGGCAGCCCGAAGGCGCACAGCGGGGCGGCCGACAACATCGGCTGGGAGCTCACCTACGCGCCCGAGAACCCGGAGGTGATGAAGGAAGCCGACGTCGTCCTCAAGGAGAGGATCCTTCAGCAGCGCCTGTTCCCGATCGCGATGGAGGGGCGTGGGCTGGTCGCCGAGTACGACAGCTTCGACAAGCGGCTCACGCTCTGGACGTCGAGCCAGGTCCCCCATTTCATCAGGCTCTTCGTCGGAACGGCGTGCGGACTGGCCGAGAGCCAGGTGCGGGTCATCGCGGGACCTGACGTAGGCGGAGGCTTTGGGAGCAAGCTGCGGCCGTATCCCGAGGAATACCTCGCGGTCGTTGCGTCAAAGCTCACGGGCAGGCCGGTGAAGTGGATCGAGTCCCGGACCGAGAACCTCACCGCCACCACACACGGCAGAGGGCAGATTTTCGACATCGAGGTTGGGGCGAAGAAGGACGGCACGCTGGTCGCCCTCAACGTCACTCAGTACCTCGACATCGGCGCGTACCAGGGTGTCTTCGGCGCCTTCCAGGCGGTCGCCTGCCTGCTGGCCGGGGGTGCTTACAGGTGGAAGCACGTCGCGTCCAGGACGATCGGGGTGCTGACGAACAAGACGTCGACCGACCCGTACCGCGGTGCGGGTAGGCCGGAGGCAACTCACCTCGTGGAGCGGGCGGTCGACCTCGTGGCGCGAGAGATCGGGATGGACCCTGCCGAGCTGCGGCGGAAGAACTTCCCGACCGAGTTTCCGTTCACGAACAACTTCGGCCTTGCCTACGACTCAGGCGATTACGGCAAATCCCTCGACAAGGCCTTGCAGCTCGCCAACTACACAGATTTGCGGCGCGAGCAGGAGGCTCTCCGCAAGCAGGGACGCTACCTCGGGATCGGGCTGTCGACCTGGATCGAGATCTGCGGCGTGGGTCCGAGCGCCGCCACGGCGCCGGCGGCGGGCGTCGCGCTGGTGGAGTCGTCCCAGGTGCGAATTCATCCGACCGGCGGCGTGACTGTTTACGTGGGCACCCACTCGCATGGCCAGGGCCACGACACCACGTTCGCTCAGATCGTGGCGGACACGCTCGGTGTGCCTTACGACTCTGTCGAGCTCCGGCATGGGGACACAGCCGAAGGTCCGGCGATGGGCTACGGCACTTATGGAAGCCGCAGCCTCGCGGTCGGCGGGATCTCGATCGTCAAGTCCTGCCACAAGGTCATCGAAAAGGGCAAAAAGCTCGCTGCCCATATTCTCGAGGCTGCCGAAGAGGACATCGTCTTCGACCAGGGCTCGTTCCGAGTGAAGGGCAGCCCGGACAAATCCAAGTCGATCGGCGAGATCGCATTCGCGAGCTACGGCGCCGGCCTGCCGGAAGGCATGGAGCAGGGACTCGAGGCGGTCAGCTACTTCGACCCGCCCAACTTCACGTGGCCCTTTGGGGCGCACATTGCCGTGGTCGAGGTCGACGGCGACACGGGGGCGGTCGATCTCCGCAAGTACATCGCCGTGGACGACTGCGGAAACATCATCAACCCGATGATCGTCGACGGCCAGATCCACGGCGGGATCGTGCAGGGAATCGCGCAAGCCCTCTACGAGGAGGTCGTTTACGACGACGACGGCAACCTCAGGACCGGAACCCTGACCGACTATCTGGTGCCCACTGCCAACGAGATGCCGGAGTTCGTCCTCGACCGGACGGTCACCCCGAGCCCGACCAACGAGCTCGGTGTGAAGGGCGTCGGCGAGGCGGGGACCATCGCGTCGAGCGCCGCGGTGATCAACGCGATCTGCGATGCGCTGAGCCCGCTCGGCATCAAGCACGTGGATATGCCGGCGAGTCCCGACAGGCTCTGGAAGATGATCAAGGAGGCACGCAATTGATACCCGCAGCTTTCGAATACGCGCGCGCCTCCTCCGTGGATGAGGCTTCGAAGCTTCTCAGCAGATACGGCGAGGACGCCAAGGTGCTGGCCGGCGGGCACAGCCTCATCCCGCTCATGCGCCTGCGGCTTGCTCAGCCGACGGCTCTTGTGGACATCAACGGCATCAAGGACCTCGACCACATCAAGGAATCGGGCGGCAAGCTCCACGTCGGCGCGCTGACGCGCCACGTGACGATCCAGAACTCGCCAGTGGTGAAGGAGAAGCTGCCACTCCTCGCAGAGATCGCGGGCGAGGTCGGCGACAACCAGGTCCGCAACATGGGCACGATGGGCGGCGTCATCGCCCACGCCGACGCGGCGGGCGACTACCCGACGCTCGCGCTGATTCTCGACGCGGAGATCGTCACCAACCGGCGCACGATCCACGCGGGGGAGTTCTTCAAGGACCTGTTCACGACGGCGCTCGGGCCGGACGAGGTCGTGACCGAGGTCGTGTTCCCGGTCGCCAACGGGCCCCACAAGTACGTGAAGTTCCGCCGCCGGCTGTTCGACTGGGCGATCGTCGGCGTGGCCGCGCAGAAGATGAACGGCGGCTGGCGCATCGGGCTGACCAACGTCGGGCCGACGCCGGTGCGCGCGACCGCGGTCGAGAAGGCCCTGCACGATGGAGCCCAGCCGGAGGAGGCGGCGGAGCACGCCTCGGACGGGCTGGATCCGGCCGGCGACCTGCGGGCGAGCCCCGAGTACAAGAAGCACCTGGCCCGCGTCTTGACCAAGCGGGCGATAAACCAGGCCGAAGGACACCAGTAAAGGCGCGGAGGTGACCGGGCCACAGGGTCCGGTCACCTCGTACTCTTTCGCACGTGAGCGCCCCGGCGACGATCGAGGAAGTCGAGCGCCGCCTGCGCGAGCGGCGCTACATCGGCGATCGCTCGCTCGCGACCTCGATCTTCCTCGCGCTCAAGCTGCAGAAGCCGCTGTTCATCGAGGGCGAGGCGGGCGTGGGCAAGACCGAGGCGGCGAAGGTCATGGCCGACGTCCTCGGCGCGCGGCTCATCCGCCTGCAGTGCTACGAGGGCATCGACCTGGCGCACGCGGTCTACGAGTGGAACTATCCCCGCCAGCTGCTGCACATCCGCCTCATGGGCGAAGGTCCAAACAGTCAGACGGACAGGCGCGCCGCCGAGCGCGAGATCTTCAGCTCTGAGTTCTTGCTCAGGCGGCCGCTGCTGGACGCTATCGACAACGACGACGCCACGCCGCCCGTGCTGCTCATCGACGAGATCGACCGCTCCGACGAGGAATTCGAGGCCTTCCTGCTCGAGCTGCTCTCGGACTTTCAGGTGTCGATCCCGGAGATCGGCACGATCAAGGCGAAGCAGGTGCCGTTCGTCGTCATCACGTCCAACCGCACGCGCGAGGTGCACGACGCGCTGAAGCGACGCTGCCTCTATCACTGGATCGACTATCCGGACCTCGATAAGGAGGTCGAGATCGTGCGCGCCCGCGCTCCCGAGGCCGCCGACGGGCTGGCGCGCGAGGTGGCCGCGCTGGTCCAGGGCTTGCGCGGGATGGACCTGTACAAGGTGCCGGGCGTCGCCGAGACCCTGGACTGGGCTCGCTCGATCGCGGCGCTGGGCGCGACGAGCATCGACGCCAGCCTGGTCAGCGCCACCATGGGCGCGGCGCTCAAGTACCAGGAGGACCTGGAGCGCGTCCGCGAGCAGGTGCCGGCGTTGGTCGAGAAGGCCCAGCGTGCCTGAGGCGGCAGCGGCGCCGGACCTTCTGCCGCGTCTGGGTGCGTTCGCGCGGCTGCTCCACGACGCGGGTCTCGAGGCCGGTCCGCGACGTCTCACCGACGCGACGCGCGCGCTGGCGTTCATCGACCTCAAGCGAGAAGACGATTTCCGCAACTCCCTGCGTTCGGTGTTCGTCAGCCGCAAGGAGGACATCCCCATCTTCGAGGCCGCGTTCGACATCTTCTGGGCGCCGCCCGACCCTCGCGCTTCGGCCGGCGTCATCCCGGGACGCAGCCGCGCGCTCCCGATGTCGCCCGAGCGGGCCAAGGCGTGGGCGAACGCGCTCGGGTTGAACAGGTCGCAGATGCAGCGCGAGCAAGAACCGAAGGAGTTTCCCGCCAGCTCGAGTGGCTACAGCGCCGAAGAGCTGCTGCGGCACAAGGACTTCGAGCAGATGACCTGGGCCGAGACGGAGCAGGTCAGGCGGCTCCTCGAGCAGGCGCCCTGGCGGGTGGCCGAGCGGCGCACCCGCAGGTTGCGGCCGTCGCGTGCGGGGCGCATCGACCTGCGTCGCTCGGCGCGCCACGCGATCCGGTCGAGCGGCGAGCTCATGACGCTCTTCCGGCGGAAGCCGCGCGTGCGGCGGAGGCCGCTCGTCCTGATCAGCGACGTCAGCGGCTCGATGGAGCGCTACTCGCGCCTGCTGATGATCTTCGCCCACGCCATCGCTCGCCGCGAAGACCTGGAGGCGTTTGTCTTCTCCACACGCTTGACGCGGATCACGCGCTTGCTTCGCCACCGCGACCTCGACCGCGCTCTCGAGTCTGTGAGCAAGGGAGTTCACGACTTCAGCGGCGGCACGCGGATCGGCGACGCGCTCGGCGACTTCAACCGCAAGTGGGCGCGGCGCGTGCTCGGCCACGGCGCGGTGGTGATCATCGTCAGCGACGGGTGGGACCGTGGCGACCCCGCGCACCTCACCGCGGAGCTCATCCACCTGCGCCGCTCGGCGCACCGCCTCATCTGGCTCAATCCGCTGCTCGGCTCGGAGGGATACGAGCCGCTGACGCGCGGGATGGCCGCGGCGCTGCCGCACTGCGATGACTTCCTCGCCGCGCACAACGTCGCGGCGCTGGAGGACTTCGGCCGTCTTCTCGCTTCGCTGGATTCGAGGAAGGATTCCCTTCCCCGCCTTGCGGGGAAGGTGACCCGCGGCGAAGCCGCCGGGCGGATGGGGACATGAGAGAAATCCTTCACGAGCTGAACGAATTGATTGGCGGGCGAGAGGACGTCGCCATCGCCACGGTGATTGAGACCTGGGGCTCGAGCCCGCGGCCGCTTGGGTCAAAGATGCTCGTCACAGCGTCCGGCAAGATGGCCGGCTCGGTCTCCAACGGATGCATCGAAGGCGCGGTGTTCGAGGAGGCGCAGAACGTGCTCAAGAGCGGCACCCCGAAGATCGCTGCATTCGGCGTCGCCGACGACGTCGCGTTCGAGGTCGGGCTGGCGTGCGGAGGGCACATCGAGGTCTTCATCCAGCCCCTCGGGAAAGCCCACCGTCAGCTCGTCGGCATGCTGAACCGCAACGAGCCGGCCACGTTGAAGACCGATCTCGTGACCGGCGAGGCAGAAGTCATCGAGGGCACGCCGCCGGGCACTGAGCTGGCGCGACGGGAGGGTGACGTGTTCGTCGAGCCGTTCCGCCGGCCCGCGCACCTGGTGATCGTCGGCGCGATCCACATCGCGATCCCGCTGCACAGGCTGGCGAAGCTCATGGGCTACCGCGTCACCGTCATCGATGCGCGCGCGAAGTTCGCGACGAAAGAGCGATTCCCCGAGGCCGACGTGCTGATCGTCGCGTGGCCTGATGAGGCGTTGGGCAAGATCGCGATCGACAACTCGACGTACGTCGTCATCCTCACGCACGACCCAAAGTTCGACCTGCCGGCGCTGCGGTCGGTGCTGAAGCAGGACGCGGGCTACATCGGCGCGATCGGCAGCCGGAAGACGAATCAGAACCGTTTCGACGCCTTGCGCAAAGAGGGCTTCACCGAGGCCGAGCTCGCGCGCGTGCATGGACCGATCGGGCTCGACCTGGGCGGTCGGGGCGCCGAGGAAACAGCGCTCGGCATCCTGGCGGAGATCACCGCCGTGAGGTTCGGCGGCTCCGGCGTGGCGATGCGCGTCGCGCGGAGCGTTTGATCGAGAACTTCATCGGCGGTTTCTGCAGCGGCTTCATGGGCCAGGGGTTCATGGGGCTGCGCGTGGGCTACGGCCTCTACTTCACGACCGCGAGGCTGTTCGGCGTCTACGCCGCCACGTGGAGCGGCGGCTCATTGAGCGGACCGACCGGCGGCCTGATCAAAGGTCAGCTGATGCCGGAGCTCACGCCCGAGGAGACCGCGACCGTCATCGGCGAGCTCGAGCGCGCGCGGCAGTTCGAGCTGACCAAAGCCCAGGTCAGGAGCATCGAGCTCTCGAAGGGTGGTCCGCTGATGCTGTGGCTGGGCCACATCACGGTGCAGCCCGCCGAAGGAAAGCCCATCAGGTACACGCTGCGTGACCCGATCGCCTTCGACCGCCTGTCGCAGCTGACTCGCGCGTTCGCGCCGGAGCTGGTCAGGAACTAAGCATCTTCTGCCGGAAGCGGCGCGCTTTGGCGCGGTTGCCGCAGGAGGCCATCGTGCACCAGCGGCTGGAGTGGTTCTTCGAGCGGTCGTAGAAGACCCAACGGCACGTGTCTGAGCCGCACAGCTTGAGCCGCTCCCAGTCCTCGTCCTGCATGGCGGAGTAGAGGGTCACCACCAGCCGGCCCAGGGCGCCGACCGCACCAGCCGCCTCGGGCTCGAGACGAGCCTTGCCGCCGCGGCCGAACCGCATCCGCAGCCGGCTTGCGGTCGCAGCTTCGTTGAGAGTCGCCAGGTCGACGGGGTAGACCGGCAGGCCCGAGTTGCCGCCGACTACGGCTCGCATCGCCTCGCGCACCGCGAGCGCGTGCCGGTAATCGTCTGCGTCGACCGGCGCGTCCGGCGCCATCAGGCCATGCGCAACCAGCCACTCCCGTGTGGTGTTTGGGTCGGTCAGCAGCTCGGGTCCGTCCTGCAGGTCGACGGTGTTGACGAACTCCTGGACCAGGCCGAGCTCGCCGCTTGCCGTTTCACGTTCCGACATCGGGCCTTAGTTTACCCATAACCACAGAAACCACAACATCGGTTATAATAACTGGTGTACGCCGTTAGAGAGTTACAGGAGGTGATCGTTATGAACCCGTACGCCGATGAGGACGTGATGTGGCAGCGGCTCAAGGACCTGCAGCGGGAGGCCGAGAACCGCCGCCTGATCAGGGCCGAGCACCGGACTACGCGGCGTGAGGGAGTCAAGCTGCTCGCAGCGCGGGCGTGGCTGCTTGCCGGGCTGGCAATGCGCCGGCCCCCGCGCAGGACGTGGACCGATGCAAGCCAGAGTGATGCGGCTTCGCGCGTGGCGTAAAAGCCTCGCCGCCCTGCTCCGCGACATCGCCTGGGTGCTGCAGCGGGGCGTTGCTCCCCGCTGGTGGACCCAAAGGCGCTAGGCCGCGAGGCGCTTGAGGATCGAGACCTGCTCGGCGTCGGGTCCGCCACCGGCGCCCGGCACCTCGAGGATGAAGGGCAGCCTGGCGAGCCGCGGCTCGTGCAGGAGCGCGCGAAACCCCTCCTCGCCGATCTGCCCGTCGCCGATGTTGGCATGGCGGTCTCGGTTCGACGCCAGGCCCGTCACCGAGTCGTTGCAGTGGATCACGTCGACCCGCTTCATTCCGATGACGCGTTCGAGCTCGTCGATCGTCTTTTTCACCTCGGCGGGATTTCGCTCGTCGTAACCAGACGCGAACGCGTGGCAGGTGTCGAAGCACACCGACACGCGGGGATCGTTGTCCAGGGCGTCCAGCATCTGCCGGATCTCTTCGAACTTCGCGCCCACGCATCCACCGAGCCCCGCGTTGTTCTCGATCAACAGCTTCGCCTTCTTCGGGTCGGCGCGCTCGAGCACGTGGCGCAGGTGCTCGGTGATCTGCGGCAGTCGGGCTTCGAAACCTCCGCCTTTATGCGAGCCGGTATGAAAGATGACGCCGTCGACCTCGAGCTCGTCGGCGGCCTTCAGGTAACCGGCCAGGGTGCTCTCCGAGCGCTGGCGCAGCGTCGGGTCGTCGCCGGCGAGGTTGATCAGGTAGACGGCGTGAAAGTAGAAGGGCGGTTTGCCATGCCTGGCCGCCGCCTCCTTGAAGGTTGCGATCCGAGTCTCGTCCAGCTTGGGCGATCCCCAGAACCCGGGCGGAGTAGGGTGAACCTGTATGGCTTCCGCCCCCATCGCCTTCGCGCGCTCGTAAGCAAGGTGAAGCCCCCCGGAAGAGTCGACGTGGGCGCCAAGAATGGGCATTCAACAGAGGGTAATTCGCGTCCCATCTGGCATGCTGAGCCGCCTATGTCCGTGTTCGTCATGGGGGACCTCGACCTCGCCGTCCGCGGCCGCACCTACCGCGAGCCGGAGGGACAGCACTCGATGGTCGTGAGAGGGCGCGATCTCGACGCCGGGCTGCAGCACGTCGCGGCGCGCAACGATTGCCGGTCGGTCGCGGTGGTGGGGCTGCCCGACGCGGTGCCGGACCTCTCGCCGCTCGTCGGCCGGCGGCTCCTGCTCGTCGATGGCGACAGCGACCGCCTCCGCAACTTCGCCGAAACCGCAATCCGCGCGGGCATCGAAGTGGAGTGGATCCGCTCCGCGCGACCGCCATTCGAGCGACTCGCGGCGGCGCTGCTCCCCGTCGGCGGCATCGTGCTCGCGGCCGGCCAGAGCTCGCGCATGCCGGGCTCACAGAAATTACTGCTCGACATCGACGGCGTGCCGATGGTGCGGCGCGTCTATGACGCCGCGTCTGAAGGCGGCTGCCATCAGACGGTCGTCATCTACGCCGAGGACGACGTGAAGCGCGCGATTGACGGACGCGGAGAGCTGGTCTTCAACCCCAAGGCGCACACGGGCATGGCGTCGTCGCTGCGCGTCGGACTCAAGGCGATGCGACCGGAGATCGAGGCCGCGGTGGTGCTTCTCGGCGACCAGCCGCTCGTCGGTTCGCGGACGGTGGCGACGCTGCTGCGGGCGTGGCGCCGCGAGGGATCACGCCCCGCGGTCGCGGTCTCGCAGAGCACAGATGACAAGGACGGCTGGGCCCCGCCGGTCGTGCTCTCGCGCGAGCTCTGGGGCGAGCTGCTCGCGCTGCGCGGCGACTCCGGCGCGCGCCAGGTCCTACACGGGCGCCCAGAGCTTTTGGACATCGTGCCCGCGCCCGGCCGGCCGGACGACATCGACACGCCCGACGATTACGCGAAGATCGTCCGCCTGTTCCCAAGGAAGAAGCCCCGCCAGCACGCCTAGCGGCACGGAGCGCGTACGATCTTTCTAGTGATCGCTCTATGAGTGGTGACTTGAACGGTTGGGTTGGCTCCGGCGAATACACGGACATCCTTTACGAGACCTGGGACGGCATCGCCAAGATCACGATCAACCGCCCGGAGGTGCGCAACGCCTTCCGGCCAACCACCGTCTTCGAGCTGGGCCGGGCGTTCGAGGCGGCCCGCGACGACCCCGCGGTCGGGGTGATCATCCTGACCGGCGCCGGCACCGAGGCGTTCTGCTCCGGCGGCGACCAGGGCGTGCGCGGCGACGACGGTTACGTCGACCCCAAAGGCATCGGCCGCCTGAACATCCTGGACGTACAGGTCCAGATCCGGCGCCTGCCCAAGCCGGTCGTCGCGATGGTGGCGGGCTACGCCATCGGTGGCGGCCACGTGCTCCACGTCGTCTGCGACCTCACCATCGCCGCCGACAACGCGCGCTTCGGCCAGACCGGTCCTCGCGTCGGCAGCTTCGACGGCGGCTACGGCTCGGGCTTGCTCGCACGGATAGTCGGCCAGAAGAAGGCTCGCGAGATCTGGTTCCTCTGCGAGCAGTACGACGCCCAGCAGGCGCTGGCCATGGGCCTGGTGAACAAGGTGGTGCCGCTCGCCGACCTCGAGAAGGAAACCGTGGCGTGGTGCCGCAAGATGCTCGAGCTAAGCCCGCTCGCGCTGCGGATGATCAAGGCCGGCATGAACGCGGCCGACGATGGGCTCGCCGGCATCCAGCAGCTGGCCGGCGACGCGACCCTTCTCTACTACATGAGCGAGGAGGCGCAGGAAGGGCGCGACGCCTACGTGCAGAAGCGCAAACCCAACTTCTCCAGGTTTCCAAAGCGACCCTGACGGTGCCGAGCGCCGCGCAGGTGTGGTGGTCGGCCGTGCGGCCGGCGACGCTGGCGGCCTCCGTCGCGCCTGTGTTGGTCGGGACGGCGATCGCAATCCATCAGGGCGGCGCCAACCTGACCGCCGGGCTCGAGGCCCTCGTTGTGGCCGTGGCGCTCCAGCTCGGCGTGAACTTCGCGAACGACTACTCCGACTTCGTCCGCGGAGCTGACGCGGTGCGTGTCGGTCCGGTGCGCGCGTCTTCGTCGGGTGTGGTTGCGCCGGAGCACGTGCGGCGGGCGGCGATCGGCGCCTTCGCGGTCGCCGGGCTCGCCGGACTGGCTTTGAGCATCGAGGTCGACTGGCGTCTGCTGCTCGTCGGCGCCGCGTCCATCCTCGCCGCATGGCTGTACACCGGGGGACCCCGGCCTTACGGCTACCTCGGCCTCGGCGAGCTTTTCGTCTTCGTCTTCTTCGGCCTCGTGGCGACGGTTGGGACGGCGTACGTCGAGACCGGGCACATAACCTCCCTCAGCGTCGTGATGGGCAGCGGCGTCGGGTTTCTTGCCACAGCGATCCTCGTCCTCAACAACCTGCGCGACATCGAGACCGACGCCGCCGCAGGCAAGCGCACGCTCGCGACGCGCATCGGACGCGGGCCGACGCGAATCTTCCTGCTCCTGCTCGTGTGCGGAGCGTTCACCGTCCCGATCGTCGTTTTCATCGCCAAGCTCGCGAGCGTGACGATCCTGGCGATGGAATTCGGCCTTCTCTTCGCGTCGGTCCCGGTGCGCACCGCGTTCGCCTCGACCGCGCCGGCCCAGCTGGTGCGGGCGCTGAAGCTTATGGCCGCGGCCGAGCTCGCCTACGCGCTCCTGTTCGCGATCGGGATCCTGCTGTGAGGATCACCGCCCGGCGGCCCGCAGACGTCGCGCGCCAGGTTGAGGCGTCGTTCCGCCAGGGTGAGCGGGCGTTCGTGATCGCGCGCATCGACGGTGGCGGAATGCTCGACCGGGAGCGGTTGGGCGCGGCTCGCTACACGGCCGGGCTTCAGTCGAAGGTGGAGCTCGAGGCCGAAGCCCCGATCGCCCTCGCCATCGCGAGGTGAGCGGACAGGACCCTGGCGAAGGCTTCGGGCCTTTCCTGGTGCACGGTGTGGCCTGCGCGAGGGACGATCTCCAGCCTGCCGTTCGGCAGCGTCGACGCGAGCCGGCGCGCCGAGGCGACATAGCCGTGGTCGAGCTGACCGGCGACGAACGTGCAGGGAATGGTCAGGTGCCCCAGGTCGTCCCACAACGGCTCCATCACACCGGCGCCCATCCCGCGCAGCGAGCACGCAAGGCCCGCGGCGTGGTTGCGCAGCCGCTCCGCGTGGATCTCCGCGACGAAGTTCGGGCCGCGGCGCTCGAGGCCGGCGAACAGCGGAAGCGAGCCCCAGTACCTGGCGAAGGCCTCGACGCCCTCCTTCTCGATCCGCTCCGCCAGCGCTTCGTCCCCGCGCCTTCGTCCTTCGCGCGCGTCCTCCTCGAGGCCTGCGTGCGCTCCGATCGTGACCAGCGAGAGCAGGCGCTCCGGGTGCCGCGCCGCGATGTGCAGCGCCAGCCGGCCGCCCATCGAGTAGCCGACCAGGTGCGTCTTTTCGACCTCAAGGGTGTCCCAGAGCTTGAGCAGGTCCGCCGCACAGGCTTCCGTGGTGCACGCCGCGCCTTTCCAGACCTGTGTCTCCCCGTGGCCGCGCAGGTCGGGGACTATCCACTTCCAGCCTTCCGGCATGTGACCGATGAGCTCGCGCCAGCTGCGGCCGCTCTGGGTGAAGCCGTGGAGCAGGGTGACCGGGACGCCGTCGCCGGCGACAAAGTAGCTCAGGCTGGCGTCTCCAGCGTCCAGAATCACGACTCGATCCTATGACTGACGTAGCCCAGTCCTTCGCCGCCACGTTCGTCGACGAGCTGGCGGCGCAGGGCGTCGAGTTCGCATGCGTGTCGCCTGGGTCGCGATCCGCTCCGATCGCCATGGCGCTGCAGCGTCATCCGCGTATCAAAGTCCTCATCCATATCGACGAGCGATGCGGCTCTTTCTTTGCCGTCGGCCTGGGCAAGGCGAGCGGCAAGCCGGCGGTCGTGCTCTCGACCTCCGGCACGGCGGCGGCGGAATTCCATCCCGCTGTCGTCGAAGCCTCCTACTCCGGCACCCCGCTCATCGTCCTGACCGCCGATCGGCCGCCAGAGCTGCTCGACGCGGGTGCGAACCAGGCCATCGACCAGCAGAACCTCTTCGGCACGGCGGTGCGCTGGTTCTTCGACCCTGGCGTGCCGACCGAGATCCCCAACGCCGCCCGGGTGTGGCGGCGCCTGGCGGCCCGCGCGGTGGCCGAGGCCGCGACCGGTCCGGTGCACCTGAACCTCCCGTTTCGCGAGCCGCTGGTCCCGCCGCCGGGACAGATCCCCACCGCCGAGGCTTCGCCCGGCCAGGCGGTCACCACGGGCCGGCTGCTCCCCAACCAGGCCCAGGTCGCGTCGCTCGCCTCGGCGCTGCAACGGGCTCAACGGCCGCTCGTCGTGGCCGGCGAGATGCGCGAGGGCGAACGCCTTGCCCCCGCCCTCAGCCGCCTCGGTCTGCCCGTCCTCGCCGAGCCGACCTCGCAGCTGCGTCGCGCCGAGACCGGCGCGGCGGTCGAGTCGTACGAGGCGCTCCTGCGAGCGGGGTGGTCGCTGCAGCACGGGCCTGACCTGGTCCTGCGCCTGGGCGCGACGCCGACGTCACGAGTCCTCAACCGCTGGCTCGCGGCCGCGGCCGCGCCCACGTTCCTCGTCGACCCCGACCGTGTGTGGCGCGATCAGGACCACGTCGCCACCTCGGTCCTCGCGTGCGAGGCGCAGCCGTTGCTGGAGGCGCTGCCGACGATCGACCGTTCCGCGTGGCGCGAGCGGTGGGTGAGCGCCGGCAAGCGCGCCTCGGCCGCGATCGCGGCGACTCTGGTCACCACCCCGGTGCATGAAGGCCACGTGGTCAAGGCTTTGAGTAGCCGCCTGCCCGACCCCGGCCAGGTGTTCATCGGCTCGAGCATGCCCATCCGCGCGGCCGACAGCTTCTGGCCGCTGACGCGCCCGCAGCAGCGCTTCTACGGCAACCGCGGCGCAAGCGGCATCGACGGATTGGTGTCGAGCGGCCTGGGCGTCGCGACGGCGCGCAACCCCTTACCGACAGTGCTGCTTCTCGGCGACCTGTCTCTGTATCACGACATGAACGGCCTGTGGGCGCTGCAGCGCCATGGCATCAAGGCAACCCTCGTCGTCTGCGACAACAACGGCGGCGGCGTCTTCAACTTCCTGCCCCAGGCGGAGCACCCGGACGTGTTCGAGGAGATCTTCGCCACGCCGCTCGGTCTCGACCTGTCGCAGGTCGCGCGCCTGTACGGGCTCGTCTACAGCCCGGTCAGCGATCGCTCGGGTCTGGAGCCCGCGATCGCGGACGCGATTGCCGCGCCCACGCCGACGATGGTCGTGGTGCGCTTCAAGCGCGAGGACAGCGTCAACGGCCACCGCCTGTGCTGGGAGGCCGCCGCCTCAGCGCTGAAGAGTTGAGGAGTCGGCCCCGTCGACTGTCCCACCGGTCAGCTCAAAAGGATCGCGCTGGTATCGCTGCAAGAAGAAGAGCGGCCCCCGACCCTCGACCCACACGTTGAGAAGGATCGCGTCGCGCCTCTCACCGTTGGTAATGGCGTAGCCGTCCCAAGCTTCCACCACCACGGCATACAGCCGGCTCATCTTCTGGGCCGTTTCGTGAGACAGCTCGACGGCCCTTTCAAGTGTGCCGGCCTCCGTCTTCTCAAGACCTTCGGCTTGCTGTTGCTGAAGAGCGCGATCGAGGGAAGGGGAGGGCGCACGGACTGCTGGATCTCCACCCAGAATTCCTGCGCGACCCCTGAGACGAGTTTGGGTACATCCGCGAGCGACAGCATCGCTAGCTCTCAGCCAGGAATTCGAGCACAATCCGGTTGAACTCGTCCGGGTGTTCCAGGTTCGGCAAATGCGCCGCGTCGTGGATCACCGCCTTGCGCGCGTGGGGCACCTTCTCCATGATCAGCTCGACCGCGTCGAAAATCGGCGGCGCGTCCTCGTCGCCGACGATGACAAGGGTGGGCGCCGTGATCTCATGCAGGCGCTCCGCGGCCGGCGGGCTGATTGGGTCCATCGGCGCGCTGTCCCAGTCGCTTTCGAAGTTGCTGTCCATCTCGAAGAAGAGCTTGCGGATCGGGTCCTTAACGTAACCCGGCCGGCGTCTCGGTCCATCCAGCCACAGATGCGCGTCAGCCTCGACGATCGCGTTGTGATCGCCGGCCTTGTCCGCCGCATCAGCCTCGGCAAACAACTCCGGGTACTTCGGGCCGAACTCGATCCCACCGACTCCAGGCCCGACCAGCACCAGCTTGGAGATGCGTTCGCCGTGCTCGATGGCGAAGTCGATCGCGACGCCGCCTCCCATCGAGCATCCGACGAGGTGAACCGGCTTCAGCCGCAGATGATCGATCAGGCCGAGCACGTCGCCGATCGGAGACCAGTGTCCGGGCGGCAGCTCCGAGCGGCCGAATCCGCGCATGTCGGGCGCGATCACGTCGAAGTGCCTCGCAACCGCTCGCATCTGCGGCTGCCACATGCGGTGGTCAGCGACACCGGCGTGGAGAAGCACAACGGGCATGCCGTCGCCTTCGCGAACGTAGTGAATGCGTGCGCCGTTGATGGTGGCGTCTGTCAAATCAGCGCCGTCAAGAGAGCCTTGAACTTCAACTCGGTCTCCTCGAGCTCACGCGCGGGGTCGGAGTCCGGCATCACGCCCACGCCCGCGTAGAGCCGCGCTCCATCCTCCCACAGCAAACCGCAGCGAAGCGCGACCGCGAGCTCGCCGTCGCCCCGCCCGTCGATCCATCCCACCGCGCCCGCGTACCAGCCCCGCTCCATGCCCTCGAGCTCGTCGATCAATCGGTCGGCAGCCCCGCGAGGCCACCCGCCTACGGCCGGCGTGGGGTGGAGGGAAGACGCGAGGGTCAAGACGTCCGCGGCGGGTTCGCGCAGGTCGACGTCGACGCTCGTGGCCAGGTGCTGGATGTTTGTGAACCGCACTACCTCGGCGTCACGAGCCTTGACCGAGGAGGCGAATGGCCGCAGCGCCTCGATGACGAACCTCGCCGCCACGCGGTGCTCATCCACGTCCTTGGCGCTGCGGGTGAGCTCGGCCGCGAGGCGCTCGTCGTCGGCGTCGGTCGCGCCCCGGGCGACCGAGCCGGCCATCGGCTGCGAGAAAGCGTGCCGGCCGGATCGGCGGACGAGCAGCTCTGGCGACGCGCCGGCGAAGGCGGTGCCGTCAGCGCCGGCGATCAGGTAGGTGAAGCACGAGGGGTAGGCCGCGCGCAATGCGCGCACGACCATGCCCGCGGACACGACGCCGTCGCCGCGCGCGAGCACCTCTCGCGCGAGGACGACTTTCTCCGCCTCGCCCGCTCGCAGCCGGACTGACGCGGTCTGCAGCGCGGCCGTCCAGGCGAGGGGGTTGCGGACCGAAGTCACTTCGAGGTGCCGGGCTGGGCGTGCACGAGCCGGCGGGACGGGCGCGCCCGCGAGGTCCATCAGCGAAGCCGCCTCCTCTGTCGCCGCGAAGACGAACGTCCGGCCGCGCCGGCGCATGATCGCCAGCTCGGGGATCCGGAACAGCAGCGCGGGGAACCCGGCCCAGGGTCCGGCCGGCTCGCGGTCCGGACGGTAGGCGAACCCGCCGACGGCGACGGTGTCGGGCGACGCGAGCCGGCGCCAAAGGCGCGAGGAGGCGAGGATGCGGTCGTCACCCGGTTCAACGTCGACAACTCTCCCGCCTGCGTCTTCGACCGCGACACCGCCCGGTGCCGCCACCAGGTCGAATGACTTGCCGATCGCGGCGACGCTGACCGCGTCCGGCATCGGTCGCTCGATGAGCATCACCTCGTGGCCGGCGTCGCGCGCCCCGCTCACCAGGTCCACCAGGTCGGGCGTGCGGTCGAGCTCCCATGTCCTGACAGAGTCCTCCCCACCCGTGGGGAGGTGGCGCGCAGCGCCGGAGGGGCTTGGGCTCGGGTTGATCAACCGCGCTTCTCGATATGCTCGCGCGCGGCGCGAATCAGCGTCCGCTCGAAGTGGTGGCGGACCAGCGTCCCGCTGGCCTCGAGCAGCTCGTTGAAGGTCTGGAGCAGCCGCCGCTCGGCGGCCTCGGTCTCGCCGCCCTCCGCCTGGATGCGCTCGCGCACGTGGCGGTCGAAGAGGTCGACGGCCCGTCGCGCCGTCCTGTCGACGGCGGCCGCGTAGTCCTTGCCGAGGTCCATCAGCGCGCCGATTGGCACGCCGGCCGCGATGAGCTTCATGCCGGCGGCGATGGCCTCGAGGTCGTCGGCGGGGTAAAGAGGCTCGTCGCCGCCCTCGATCGGGACGAGGAGCCCAGCCTGCTGGAGGCTCATCAGCAGTGGTTCGGCGACGCCGCTTCGCTCGGCCAGCTCGGCGAGGGTCAGCGTCTGAGGCGCCGACGGATGCGTCACCGCCGCGACCAGGGCCTCGTCCGAGGGTTCGAGCTCGCCCGTCAAGAAACGCTGGATCACCGTCAGCGTGAAACCTTGCTGCTGGAGCTCTTTGATCCGGCGGAGCCGCTCCACGTGGCTCTCCCCATAGAAGGTGACGCGGCCCTCACGCCGCGGGGCGTCCAGGAGACCCTTGCCCTGGTAGAAGCGGATCGTGTCGACGGCCACGCCGGCCGCCCGGGCCAGCTGCTCAATCCGATACTCCACGAGTAACTACTCTAAGAGTGGACGGTCTCGTAGCGCAGAAACACCGTTCCATTGCCAAAGCGCCCCTCTTCGGCCAGCGTGAGGTTGGCGAAGACACCCGCCGCGTGGAGCATCACGGACAGTCGCGACTAACCGGGGTTCTGGAGGCGCAACGACACGGATAGTCGCGACTATCCGGGTTCGTATGGTCGAGAGTAGACCAGCCTGGCCAGCGCTCTACCCAGAAGTGTCCCAGTAGTACATGCGCTCCAGCCAGCCGGCGTCGGCGCGATATGCCCTCGCAAAGAACTCGACCGAGTCGACGTAGTCGAAGCTGTTGTTGTAGTGCCAGATGGCGTTTCGCATGTCGTACGGACCGCCGTTGTGGACGAGAAGCCGCGCGGCGGCGAGGATCGCCGTGTGCGGGTCATTGATGTTCCCGCCCTGGCCGAATTCCGCCCACGTGCCTGGAAGAAACTGCATCGGTCCGTACGCGCCCGCGGATGACGGCCCGTTCACGCGGCCGAACTTGCTCTCGATGAAGTTGATCGAGGCAAGGTAGCTCGCGTCGATCCCGTAGCGATTTTGCGCCTCGAGGTAGTACGCGCGGAGCGAAGCCAGCGGTGCGGCGTTCGAATAGGGAAGCGTGAAGTGCGGATTGACCAGGTAGTACTGGTCGATCCCCCCAAGGATGTAGAGCGAGTGGAGGCCGGCGATCATGTCCTCGATCCCGCTCTGCACGGCCGGTGGAAGCAATGCGACCACCGGCTTCTCGACGCTGGCGTAGCCCGCGAGCTCATAGATCCGCAGCTGCTCCTGGCGTGCGGCCTGGCGGAACGCGTATGCCGCGCGCGCGACAGCGAGCTCGCGGCGCATCGTGTCGGCGAGGCTTGCCGGTTGCACGGCTGCGAGCGCGTTCAGTTGAGCGACCGCATCCTGCATCGCCAGCTCCGCGGCGATGATCCGCGACGCTTCGTGGTGCGTGCCTGGCCCGGCGCCAGGGTCGCGCGCCAACGCCGTCACCGGCAGAGCTGCGGCAACTACCGCGACCAGGAACGAGGCCCCGAGTCGGATCAGGCGGTGCCCTCGACCGCCCTCAGCTCCGGTCGCTCCTCCGGAACGGAAGGCACGTCCTCGGGATAGGGATCCGAAGCCGTCGGCTCGCGGAGACCGACCGAGTCGAGCAGCCCGCTGATCTCGTCGCCGACCAGCTCACCTCCCTGGCTCATGAGCGCTTCCACGGCCTGGTCGATTGCTTCCTTGTTCACGTACATCAGGCGCCAGTCGTCGATGTATGCGGAGCCGAGGATCTGAGCGACGACGCGGCGACCACGAGGGTTGTTCAGGACCGCACCTTCCCAGGTCGACTGCTCGTGCGCGCCCTGGGTGATCTCCCTCACGGAGACGAGCTGCTCGCCGATATTCGCCGCCTTCAGCGACATCTTCTGGTCGAGCTCGTCGGCTCCCATGCCCACGATGCCTGCCATCACGCATGCTGTCTGGGTCGCCATGCGCAGGTCCTCCGAGACGCCCGTCGTGTTCTCGCCGTAGAAGACACGCTCCGCCGCCAGCGCCCCGAGGGCGTGGCGGACCTGCGCCGCAAGCTGCGATCGGAACGTGGAGTACTGCTCCTCGGTTGGGATGGCAAGGTGGTACCCGCCGATCTCGCCCAGCCGCGGGTCCGCGCGCCGGCGGACAGAGAGCCGAACGTGGCCGTGGTCTTTCTGGAAGAAGTGAGACGCGACCGTGTGGCCGAGCTCGTGGCGCGCTATGCGCACCTTGTCCCGCTCGCTGTACTCGGTCGGAATCGGAAGCCCGGACTCGACGTTGCCGAGAGCCTCGCGCATGTCCTTCCAGTCGAACGCAGTGCGCCCATCTTCGAAGGCATACAGCAGCGCGAGCGAGAGCACCTGCTCGATGTCGGCTGGCGATCGCCCTTCCGTGATGCGGGCGAACTCGTCGCGCCGGTCAGCCGTGTCGAGGGACGGATCGTGCTGCTTCTTGTCGAAGTAGAGGGCGGCGATGTCCTTGCGCGCCTCGCGATTCGGCATGAGGAAGGTGATCTGCCGGCCGAATCGACCGGGCCTGGTCAGGGCTTCGTCGAGGACCGATGCGCGGTTGGTGGCGCCGATGAAGAGGATGTTGTAGTTCGGAGCCTTCAATGCCTTGATCCGAAGGTTGAGCTTGGTCCCGTTGGCGCCGATCACCCGTGGAAGGAACAGCCCGTCGAGCGTCAGGTTCACGAGACCCCGCAGCTGGCGCGCGATCCAGCCGGGGTTGTCGATGCCGTCCATGAGGACGAGCAGCATGTTCAGTCCGAGCTGACCTCCGCCCATCATGCCGCCGAACCCCCCCATGGCGCCGCCCTGCATCCCGGACCGGCGCATGCCCAGAGCGTCGATCTCGTCGATGAAGACAACGCATCCGCCCCAGACCTTGGCGCGCTTGCGCGCGGCACGCACCATCAGGTAGACGCTCAACGCGTCGATGCCGAGGAACATGCCGGCGAACGACCCGCCGTTGGCGATGAAGATGGGCACGTGCATGGACGAGGCGATGGCCTTGGCGAGCATCGTCTTGCCTGTTCCCGGCGGTCCGACCATCAGGACGCCACGCTCCCGCTTGCCACCGGCCTTCGTGAACAGCCGCCCGTGCTCGATCAGGCGAAGGATGCGGTCCATCTCGGACACGGCTGACTTCTGGCCACGGACGTCGGCCATGTTCACCCCGAAGTTCGCGTCGTCGGGGTTGATCATCGTCTTGCCGATGCGCGTGTAGAGATAGAACGGGCCGAAGAAGAGCATGAAGTTCGCGCCCAGCAGGAACAGCAGATAGATCAGCTGCGTCAAAGCGAGGGCAAGGAAGTCCGGCAGGGCCACCAGCGCGTCTTCCGGCGCGAGCCCGAAGAAGGTGTACGCGACGGTGAGGTAGGCGATGGGCACCAGGGCGACCACGATCGCCCGCTTCCAGAACACCGCGCGGTTTGTCTCGACGGTGCGCTGGAGGATGTCTGTCTCGGGCGCGATCCGCTCCGCAACAATCAAACGGCGCCGCACAATGCTCAGGATTCCGCGCGCCAGCAGCATCGCCACGACGGCGTACACCAGCGACCACCCAAGCCCCAACTGCAGCGCGATGAACGAGAAGGCGAAAGCCGAAGCGCCAACGAAGAGCGTGAAGATCCAGAAGATGATCACGGCGGGGTCAGCTCCTTCCTGTACTGGCGTGGATTACGGACGCCGAGAAACACCACGATAGCGAGGCCGAGGGCGATTATCACGTCGCCTATTGAGTAGGCGCCGGTCAGCGGGTAGATGCGGATCCAGTCGCCCAGGAAGTTCAGGTTCGTGTGCGCGCCCATGAGGGTGTACTGGCCCACGGTCCCGCGAGAGTTGAGGGAGCCCGCGAGCTCAGGCGCCACCGGCATCCGCGCGCGGTTGGCCGCGATCACGACGACGTTGAGCGCGGCGCCGATGCTCACCAGCCAGAGCCCTGGCACGCGCCGCCAGTGCCAGTTCGTCCAGGCGACGATGACGACCAGCGCAAAGAGATACACGTACTGCGCGCCTTCGACGTTGTTCAGCGGCGTGACGAGGACGGCCTCGCGCACCACCAGGGTGGCCACTATGAGCCACGGCCAGCGGAATCGAAGCTTCGCAAGGTTCTCGATCCTGCCCCGTGTGAGCAGGCCGGCGATGAGGCCCAGGACGACGGCGGCGAGAAAGATCAACCGCTACGTGGCGGCGAGCCTGGACGCCGCCCCGGCGAGCACCTTCACGCCCACCGGCAGCGCGGCCTCGTCGATCCGAAACCCGGGTGAGTGATGCGCGGGCGCGGTCTCGCCGTCCGGCCGCGCGCCGAGCATGAAGTAGCACCCTGGGATGCGAGTCAGAAACTCGGCGAAGTCGTCGCTTACCGTCAGCGGCCGTCCGAGGTGGCTGGCCTTGTCGCCGATGATCTCGTGGCCGACGTCGAGCACCGTGCGCGTCACGTTCGGTTCGTTCATCAGGGGCACGGTGCCGTGCACGAGCTCGACGTCGGTCTTCACCTCGAACTCGCTCTCCGTCTCGCGAAGCAGGTCGTGCAGCCGGTCGAGCGCCTGCTCGCGCAGCGTGTCGTTGAAGGTGCGCAGGCTGCCCTGGACCAGCACGCCGCGCGGCACTATGTTCCAGGCGCCGTCGCTCGCGATGTTGCCGACGGTGGTGTGGCACTGGACGCCCTCGTGCTCCAGGCCCTCGACCACGGTGTGCAGGCGCTCGATGAAGAACGCCTGCGCCGCGAGCACGTTGCCGCGGCGGCCCATCATGCCGCCGTGCCCGCCCGGCCCGTTGAACCTGACGTCGAAAGCGTCCGAGCCGGCCCACAGCAAGCCGGGGCGGGTGACGACGGTGCCGGACTCCATGAAGCTGACCACGTGCAGCCCAACGACATAGTCGGGCCGGTGGTCGTCGAGCAGGCCGCGCGCGATCATCGCCTTGGCGCCTTCGACAATCTCTTCCGCCGGCTGAAAGACGAAGAGGTATTTGCCGCCGACGTCGCGGATGCCCTCGATCAGCGTGCGGGCGACCCCGATCATGATCGCCATGTGGGCGTCGTGGCCGCACGCGTGCATGCGGCCGTCGATCTGAGAGTGGAAGTCGACGCCCGACTCTTCATGGATGGGCAGCGCGTCGATGTCGGCGCGCAGCATCACGGTCTTGCCTGGATGTCCTGTGTCGAGGACAGCGACGGCGCCGGTGTCGGTCGGGCAGGTCTCGAGGTCCAGGCCCAGCTCGTGCAGGCGGTCCTTCAGGTAGCTCGAAGTCTCGTGCTCGCTGAAGCTGACCTCCGGATATTTGTGGAAGTAGCGGCGCAGGTCGACGACGTCGTCCAGGACCGACTTGCTGGGTAGCGGAGTTGTCGCCGTCTCGTCAGGAGGGTGATCACTCATGGACCGCGACCAGGCTGTAGCCGCGGGCCGAGGCGTGGACAAAGGTCGCGCCCAGGCCCGGCTCCAGCTCGTCGAGCCTCCGTCGCAGGGTGAGCAGCGCGGAGTGGACCGTGGAGTGGGCGGCGTTGTTGCGGAACAGCCCGGCGTGGATGAGGTCGCGGGCGGTGGCCGGCTTGGAGCCCTGGGCGAGGAACAGCACGAGCGCCGTCTGCTGCTGGGTCAGGCGCGCCTCCTGCTCGCCGAGCTTCACCGTCCGCCGCGTCGGGTCGAACTCGAGGCGGCCGAAACGGTAGCTTCCGGGCCGGCCGGTGCCGCGCTCGACCAGCCTCGCGGCGAGGTCGGAGTAGATGTGGGCCATGGGCACGTTGCCCTTGACGAAGTACGAGCTCGCGCCGAGCTCGTAGGCGCGCCGGATCGAGGCCGAGTTGACCTGGGCCGCGGAGAGCACGATCACCGGAAGGCCCGGATGGTGCTGCCGGATCCAGGTCAGCAGCTCGAAGCCCGAGTCCTCGTGCTCGTCCAGGACCAGGTCGAGGAGGACGGCGGCCACGCGCTCGTGCTCGAGCACGTCGCGTGCCTCGTTGACGCTGGCGGCTACCGACGGCCGGTAACCGAGGTCGTGCAGGTCGATCCGCAGCTGCTGCAGCATCGCGGCCTCGTCCTCCACCACCAGGACGGCCGAGCCGAGCACGTCGGCCGGGCGATAGACCTCGAGGCCTGGTGGCAGCGGCGGCAGGCGCACCTCGCGCTGCCGGGAATTGCCCCGCGGAGGACTCAGGGTCTGGTTTTCCAAGCTCTCAACTTCACCATTTTTAACCACAATTGACTAATCTAGAATGCGCAGGTACGGCCGGGCTCCGGCATACTTTGCACCGGACCTGGCGTAATTGGAAAAACAAAGGGGTAAATTGGGGATGACTTGGCGACTCAAGGTCCAGGGTGTGGTGATCGTAGTCCTCGTGCTGGTCTCTCTCGCGCTCGCGTTGGGCGCGTCGTGGACTGACGCCAGCTCGAGTCCGTCGATTTCCACCGACCTGACCACGACGACTGACACCACCAGCTGGTAAGCAGCACCTAGGACCCTGAGCTCCGGCGCTCCCTGGAGCGCCGGATCGCTATTGGCAACAGGGCGTACAGGTCTGCGCGATCCACGGCTTTGCTCATATAGCCGACGACGTCCGGGTCATCGGTCCCCGAGGGGAAGACCGGGTACGCGGTGTAGAAGATCACAGGCACCTTCTGCCCCCGTGTCCGCAGCTCGTTCAGCAGGCCCCATCCGTCCATCGGCTCCGGGAGCATAAGATCGATGATCGCGACCTCAGGCCTGTCCGCCGCGGCGCGGATGAGCGCCTGGTCGGCGTCCTCGGCAATCGACACTTTGTAGCCAAGCATCTTCAGGTCGGTTTCCAGAATCACGCGCCAGGCGCGTTCGTCGTCGACGACCAGCACGGTGGACCCCCGCAGCTCCTCGGGAGTTGGCGCGATCGGCTTTGGCGGTGTGAACGGCATCGCGCTGTGGCGCAGTATATCCGTGGCAATGGCGACTTCCGCGCGCCGTAACGCAGGCCGGCACCGCACGCCGACGGTGATCAAACGTCCTGTCACGCGCCGTCCACAGCCCCCCAGGACGCGACCCGCCGGCAGCACCGCGGGGCCGTCCGTCAGCGCCCTGATCCACGAGCTCGGCACCTGCGTCACCGAGGCGGACCTGCTCCAGGTCCTGTACCGCGGTCTGCAAGGCAAGTTCGGCTACAACTCGATCAACCTGCAGGTCCTCGAGCGCGAGGGCTGGTACCACTCGCAGCCGATCGACCAGGGCGTCCTCCAGGACGTCAGGCGCCGGCCCGTGCACGAGTCCACGTACGCGGAGCAGTTCGCGCACCCCAAGACCACGGTGCTGGCGATCGAGTCGCCGTCCACCCTGGAGTTCGGCAAGGGCCCGGGCTCGCGCGTCAGCAACAAGCTCGCGATCTGGGTGCCCGTGATGCACCAGGGCGAGCTGCTCGGCAGCGTGATCTACCACTCTCAGCGCAAGCGCAAGGTGCCGCCGGAGGAGCTGCAGTTCCTCGAGGATGTGCACCGCCGGCTCGGAGTCCTGCTCGCCAACGCCTCCCTGAACGAGCTGACGCGCAACCAGTCACGCCGCCTGCAGGCGCTGAACAGCATCGCCCGCGCCATGACGTCCACGCTCGACGAGAACACGGTTCTCACCGGCCTCTTCGCCACCCTGCGCGAACTCCTGCCCGTCGACTCGCTGGAGATGATCACGGTGGAGGAGGGCACTGACCGTGTGCGCCACCTCCACCTCGAGGGCGAGGGGGCGCCGACTGTGCGCTGGCTCTCCTCGCGCTCAGCGCTCGCGGGGACCGCGCGCAGCGTGGTCGCGGGCAACAAGCCGGTGATCACACATGATCCGCATTCGTCGCTGTGGGTGCCGCTCAAGGAGGGCGGCGTGGCGAGAGGCGCGGTCGGCATCAAGTGCTCGCGTCCGTACGCCTACGAGGATTCGACGGCGGGCTTCCTCGAGCTCGTCTCCGACGAGGTGGCGCTGGCGCTGCGCAACGCCCGGAGCTACGAGGCGATCGAGGACCAGCGCCGGCGCCTCGAGGTCGTGAACTCCGTCGGGCGGCGCCTTGCCTCCAGCCTCGACCGCTGGTCGATCATGCGCACGCTCCGTGAGGAGCTGTCGGCGACGCTCAACTTCGACGGCTTCATCCTGGCGACGATCACGCAGACGCCCGAGGGCCCTGTCGCCGAGGGTTACCAGTACGTCGCCGGCGTCGAGGAGGTCGTGCCGCCGGTGGCCCTCGCGGTCACGGGTCCGTCCCGCGAGGCCTATGAGACGGGCAAACCAGTACTGGTCCGCGACTCGCCCTGGGCGCGCACCTTCGAGGGCAAGGACCTCGAGCGCGAGGTCTGGACCGTCGGCCAGGGCGCCGCGGTGTTCGTCTCCGGCCCGCCGTCGGATCGCAGGCGCGTCTCCCGCTCCTTCGTCTGGGTGCCGGTGCTCAGCGGCGAGCGGATCACGGCCATGCTGTCGCTGCAGTCGTACAGCGAGGGGGCCTTCGACTCCTGGCACGTGAGGCTTCTCCAGGACGTCGCTGCGCACGTCAGCCTGGCCCTCGCCAACGCCGACCACTTCGCCCAGGCCCAGACCGAGCGCGCGCGCCTTGAGGCGCTGCACCTTCTCGAGATGGGCGTCGCGGGAGCGTCGGACGAGCGCCAGCTAGCGGAGGCGGTCTTCTCCGTCGCCGGCGAATACCTCGACTCGACGCACATGGTCCTGGCCTACATCGACGTCGCCGGGCTGGTGTCCGGCTTTGCCGGCGAGCGCGGGCAGCCGCCGACCGCGATCGGCCCGGTGCAGATCGACAACGCACCGTTTTTCCGGCGGATGATCGAGGGCGGCCATGCGGTCGTCGACAGCGTCGTCCTCGAAGCTGAGGATGCCGAGGGTCCGATCGGGAGCTACATCTCGAGCCGCTCACCGAGCCACGTGGTCTGGGCGCCGATCGTCCAGGACGAGCGCGTCGTCGCCGGCGTCGTCGCGATGCGCAACGACGGTGGGCGTTTTCAGCCGACGCACGTCAAGCTCCTCGAGACCGCCATGCCGGTGGTCGGCATCGCGCTTCGCACGATGCGCCTCCACCACGCCAACGAGCTTGCGCTCGCCCAATCGGTCCGCATCCAGGAGCTGGCGGCGCTCGCCGGCCACGAGCTGATGAGCGTGGTCGCCAACATCGCCGACCAGGCCCGGACGATGCTCGAGTGTGCGGGCGCGGTGTGCTGGGCGTTCGACACCGAGGGTCGCGTGACGGCCACCCGGGGCAGCGGCGACGCGGCCGCCGAGGAGGTCCTTGGCTGGGCCGGCCTCAACTCCGACGACCGTTTGGCCCCGGCCGGGATCGTGAGCGGCACGGAGCACGACTACGCCTGGAACCTGGTTCCGCTGTGGTACGGCGACCGCCTCGTCGGCGCGATCGGCGCCGTCCACGCGTCGACCCTCGTCGCCGAGCCCAGCGCGGCGGCCCTCGACTTTGCCCGCCACGCCGCCGTCGCGATCGAGAACGCCCGCCTGGTCGCCGAGACGCGGGGCCGCATCCGCACCCTCGAGGCCGTCGCGGCCTTCACCGAGCTGACGCCGACCGAACCGGACCGCGCGCGCTCGGAGATGGCGCGGCTCGTCAACCGCGCCCTCTCGGCCTCGCATGGCGAGCTGTGGCTGCTCGAGGACGGCGAGCTCGTCCGTCGCTCCGACGACGGCGAGGTGGCGCCGCGCGTCCCGGTCAGCGACAGCGCGCAGCTCCTGCGCGCGCTTGCTGCGTCCGCCGGAGGCAGGCGCCTGCGCGCGCTGCTCGATCTGCTCGGTGCGCCGCCCGACGCGTTCGCGATCCCGATCCAGGTCGAAGGCAGGCTCGCCGGTCTGCTGGTCGCGCGGATCACGGTCGGCGGCGCCGAGACGCGAAGGCTCGCCGGTGTGCTCGCCGGCCAGGCGGCGGTGCTGCTGGGCCAGCTCGACCTGGTCGACGCGCTCGACCGCGAACGCCGGATGATGAACGCGATCCTCCGCCACTCGCCCGTGGGCGTGATGCTCGAGGACGCGGCCGGGCGCATCGTCTACGCCAACCCGGAGATCGAGTCCATCTACAGCCTGCAGGCGGCGGAGATGCCGGGGCGCAAGCCCGACGAGATCTACGCCGCGGCGGGCGCGATTCCCGCCGAAGACGGCGACGGCGACGGCACGCTCGAGCTGCGCATGAAGGAGCCGGACAGGACTGTGCACGTCCGCCGGGTCATCATCCCCGGCCTCGAAGGCGAGCCCGCCGGCGTGCTCACCCTGCATGAAGACGTCACCGTCCAGCGCCAGGCGCTCGAGGCGAAAGACCTGATGCTCCGCGCCATCGGCCACGAGGTGCGAAGCCCGGCCGCGGCGATGAAGAACACGCTCGCTGGCATCATGCAGTGGGACGAGACGATCGACTCGACCGGCCGGCGCACGCTGCTGCAGGAGGCATACGAGTCGTCCGACCGCTTGCTGAGCCTGGTCGAGAGCCAGCTGATCATCGCCAAGCTGGAGACGCGGCACTTCGAGCCGTCGCCCGAACCGCTCGACCTCGCGTCGGCGCTGACCGGCGTACTCGGCGTCCTCCATCATCGGTACGCGGAGCGCACCGCCGCGGTCCAGATCAACCTGCCGGACAGCTTGCCGGCGGCCTTCTGCGAGCCGGCCCACCTCGCGCAGGTCCTGACCAACCTGATCGGCAACGCGCTCGAGTACACGACCGGCTCGGTGCAGGTCGAGGCGCGCCAGGTGCAGCGCGGCTGGCTCGAGGTTACCGTCGCGGACAACGGCCAGGGTTTGCCGGCCGCGACGCTCGAGACGGTCTTCGAAAAGACGGGGCCCGCGGGCCGCAGCCGCTCCCAGGGCGGCCTTGGGCTGGGCCTCTACCTGTGCCGGCTCGTGGTCGAGCGCTCGTTCGGCGGCCGCGTCTGGGTGGCGGCCAGCGACCGGCGGGGGACGACGTTCCGATTTACCGTCCCTGCCCGGATTCGGACTTAATCACCGTTATCCAGAATGTGAACGGCCCCGTCGTGCCGATGTGGGTCCGCGTCGGCGGCGGCCTGGAGTCGATCCCCGACCACCAGCGCCACGGTCCCGCCGACCCCGAGTTCCCACCGCCCGGCGGTCCCTGGGAGGCCCTGATCCTCAACGGCCGCTTCGTCGGCTGGGCCGAGCGGAGCGGCCTGCGGACCGCGCGGCAGAGCGCCGAGCTTGGGCAGCGCCTCGTCAACGAGCAGCGTGAAGTCCTCCTCGGCCGCCTCGGCCACAAGCTGCGTTCCTCGGTCCTGGCCCTGCAGGAGTCGGCCCGCCAGGCCGCGTTCGGCCGGCCCGAGTTGCTGGAAGGTCTGTTCGAGCAGGCGCAGGAGGTGGGGCGGAGGGCCGCGGGCCTGGAGGCCGCCGCCGTCGAGCCAAAGGACAGCGCGCGGGCCGTTGTCCTGGGCGCGGTGCTCAACCTGGCGATGCCGGCGGCCGCGAACGACGTGCCCGCGGACGCCGTGGTGCTCGGCTCCGAGCCGCTCATGGTGGAGGCTTTCACGCGAATGCGCGAGTGGCTGATGGCGGATTCGCAGACCGTCTCCGCGCAGCCGATGGGCGGGTGGTGGAAGGTCCAGGTCACCTCCAACGGGGAGCGCAAGCCGCTCGCGGTGCCAGAGCTGGGCGAGCCGCTGGTCAGGTTGATCGTGGATACACAGCTCGACGGCTGGCTCGACGCGAGCCGGCCCGACGGCGCCGACATGTACCTCCCCGCCTACCACCCCGGCTGAGTGGCTGCGGTCTCACGGGTCGTAGCGCCCAACCCGGGGCCTTATACCGGGCCGGGCACCAACAGCTGGATCGTCGACGCGGGAACGGTGGTCGTGGTCATCGATCCCGGCCCGGATGACGACTCGCACCTGGCCGCGCTCAACAATCGGCTCGCCGGCAGGACCGTCGGGGTCGTGCTGGTCACGCATTCCCACCCCGACCACCTTCCGCTCGCCGAACGGTTTGCGGCGCCACACCACGCGACCGTGCGCCGCCATCCGGAGCTGCGCGACGGCGACGTCGTGCGCGCGGGCAGCTTGAACCTCACGGCGCTCTACACGCCCGGCCACAGCGCCGACCACCTTTGCTTTTTGATCCCGGACGACGGGGCGATCTTCACTGGGGACCTGATCCTCGGTCAGGGAAGCTCGATGGTCACGTACCCGGAAGGTGACGTCGCCGCCTACCTGCGGTCGCTCGACAAGCTTGCGGCTCTGGAGCCACGCATCCTGTTTCCGGGCCACTGGGACCCCGTCACCGACGCGATGGGAAAGATCAACGAGTACCGCCGGCATCGCCTGGAACGTGAGGCGCAGGTTCTGGCCGAGGTGCGGCTCGGGCCAGGCTCCCCCGCCGAGCTCACAAACCGCGTGTACGGCCAGCTCGACGAAAAGCTGATGGTCGCGGCCGAGATGACCCTGCGCGCGCACCTTCGCAAGCTGGTCGACGACGGGGTGGTGCGCGAGCACGGGGAGGTTTACGAGCCCGTCGGTAATCTACGGGAGTGATCCCGATCGTTTCCCTCTCGGCGGCCGAGCTCGAACAATGGCTCGCGACCCACGACGCGCCCGCCTACCGGCGCAAGCAGGTCTGGTCGTGGCTCGCACGCGGGGCCACGAGCTTCGAGCGGATGCACGACGTGCCGAAGTCCCTTCGTCTCGCTCTGGGCGCGGAGTTTGCCGTCACCTCCTTGAACCCCATCGCCACCTCGGTCGCCGACCGCGGTCTCACGACCAAGACTCTCTACGAGCTGGAGGGTGGCCATTCGGTCGAGGCGGTCGTGATGCGCTACGTCGACCGCACGACGCTATGCATCTCGTCGCAGGCGGGCTGTCCCATCGGCTGTCCCTTTTGCGCCACCGGAAAGTTTCCATTCGGGCGCAACCTCAAGGCGCACGAGATCGTCGAGCAGGCACTCGACGCCGAGCGGATCCTGGCGGCTGAAGGGCGGCGTCTCTCGCACGTCGTCTTCATGGGCATGGGCGAGCCGATGGCGAACTATGGGGCCGTCGTCGAATCGGTGCGCCGGTTGGCGGACCCGGACCTGCTCGGCATCAGCCCGCGGCGCATCGTCGTGTCGACAAGCGGGCTGATCCCTCGCATCGCACAGCTGGGCGAGGAGAAGATCCCGGTCACGCTTGCGATCTCCCTGCACGCCGCGCGCGATGAGCTCCGCGACGTCCTGGTGCCGATCAACCGCAAGTACCCCGTCCGCGACCTGGTGGACGCCGCGCAGGCGTACGGCGAGCGGACCGGCAGGCGCGTCAGCTACGAGTGGGTGATGCTCGCCGGCGTCAACGACACCCAGCGCGACGCGAACGAGCTCGGCGCGCTGCTCAAGGGCAGGCTTGCGCACGTCAACCTGATCCCGTTCAACCCTGTCGACGACACCCCGTTTCACGCGCCGGACCGAACGTCGATCAAGGCGTTCAAGGACATGGTGCAGGCGCAGGGTCTCAACGTCACCGTGCGCGACACGCGCGGCCGCGAGGCCGACGCGGCGTGCGGGCAGCTGCACGAGCGCGTCATGCGGACCCGTCAAGCTGTCGAGGTCTGACGGGGTCCGACATATCCGATACGACGAGGCGTTGGCGGCCGGGCTTTGCCCGGCCGCGACACGCGTTGCCGAGGCCACTCAGTCGGCGTACCGAGTGACAGTCCGACAGCCGACTCCTCTCCGGAAGGGGTTAGCGGCGCGAATCCGGCGCGCAGGAGGGCAAACGAACCGATCACCGCGAGGCGCCGTTGAGCGCCGCGGCGCAGGGGGAACCTGGCAGGGTTCCCCCTACGATCACTAATTGCACGAGCGCGTCATTCGCAGCCGTCAAGCTGTCGAGGTTTGACGAGGTCCGACATATCCGATACGACGAGGCGTTGGCGGCCGGGCTTTGCCCGGCCGCGACACGCGTTGCCGAGGCCACCCAATCGGCGTACCGAGTGAAGCTCCGACAGCCGACTCCTCTCCGGAAGGGGTTAGCGGCGCGAATCCGGCGCGCAGGAAGGCGAATGACGCGACCACCGCGAGGCGCCGTTGAGCGCCGCGGCGCAGGGGGAACCTGGCAGGGTTCCCCCTGCGATCACTAATGCTGTTCGCCGGCACGTCCGGCTTCAGCTACTCGACCTGGAAAGGCAAGTTCTATCCCGCGTCCCTCGCCGGCGCGAAGATGCTGCGGTATTACGCCGAGCGGCTGAACGGCGTCGAACTCAACGGCAGCTTCTACCGCACCCCTCCGGAATCGACGCTTCTCAAGTGGGCCGGCGAGACGCCGCCTGGCTTCCGCTTCTGCATGAAGGCGAACCGCGGACTGACCTACTCGGCCGAGGCGTTCGACAAGGTCGGCCTCGCGCGCATCCTCACCCAGCGGATCGCGGTCCTGGGCGAGCGGCTTGGTCCGGTCCTGCTCCAGTTCCCGCCGACAAGGCAGAAGAGCGTCTCGCTCCTCGATTCGCTGCTGACGGCTCTGGGCCGGCCGGTCGCCGCCGAGTTTCGCCACGAGTCCTGGTTCGACGAGGACACTTATCTCGTCCTGCGCGAACATGCCGCCGCGCTGGTCGTCACCGACGAGGCAAAGTGGCCGCGCGCGCCGCTGGTCACGGCCGGCCCGGTCGCCTACTTCCGGCTGCGGCGCGGCTACACGGCGAAGTCGCTGGACCCGTGGGTAGGCGAGGTCAGGTCAGCGGCGGCGACGCACGACGAGGTCCACGTCTATTTCAAGCACGACTCGGCGTCGCCTGCGCTTGCCCGGCGCCTCTTGCGGATCGCCGCAAGAGAACCGGTATCGCGATGAGCGCGATCAGGACCATCAGCGCGGACGCGAGCTGGGCCTGGCGCAGGCCGAGAAAGACCGCGGGGTCGAGCCGCAGGTAGCTGAGCAGGAAGCGGCCGGCGGCGTAGACGCCGAAGTAGATCAACCCGAGGACGCCCACGGGCAGACGGTGCTTGAGCCGCTGGTGGAAGGGCAGCAGGACCGCGAGGATCGACAGGCACAGCACCATCTCGTAGGCGACCTCGGGGTGCACGACCTGGCCGGGCTGGCCGAGTGTGTTCGCATTGACATACTCCACGCCCCACGGCAGGTTGGTCGGGCTGCCGTGGTGCTCGCCGTTGATCACGTCGCCGATGCGGCCAACCGCCAAGCCGATCATCGCGGCCGGACCGCCCGCGTCGACGAGCTTCCAGAAAGAGAACTTCGACCGCCGCGACCAGATGAAGGCACCGATCGCCGCGCCGAACAATCCGCCCCACTGGCTGATGCCGCCTTCGGTCAGGGCGAAGATGCGCAGAAGCTGGCCGTTGGAGAAGAGGCGAAAGTTCTCCCACACGTACAGCAGGCGCGCGCCCGCGAGCCCGACGATGACCATCCACGCGAGGCCGTCGCCGCCGCCGCCGTTCAACTTCACCCCGTCGCGCTCGAGCAGCCAGAAGCCCAGGCGCGCGGCGGCGATGATGCCCAGGACGCTGAAGACTCCGTGCCAGGTGATCAGGATCGGACCGAGCCGGACGATGTTCGGGTCGAGGTCGATGACGATCGTGAGAGGCATTGAGATCACGCCGCGCGCTCAAGACGGGACAGCGCCTTCTCCTTCGGAAGAAGCGCGAACGCGTAGTGGATCGGCAGCGCCACCTTCTTGCCGGTCAGCGCGTCCCGCAGCGGGTTGTAGAACTTGCCCTTGCTCACGCCGGACGACTCGACCGCCTTCTCGAGCGCGGATTCGATCGGCTCGGGCTCCCAAGTCGTCGCCTTCAGCGCGTCAACCGCGGCGCGGACACGCTGCGCGGTATCGACGTCGAGCGCCGGTGGCGCCGGGTCCGTCCACAGGTAGTCGAGGTAGTCCACCGCCTGGGAGAGCTTGTACATGCGCGTGCGCAGCGGCGGGATTGCGCGGCGGATCGTGCCCTCGTCCAGCTGCGGCAGGAAGGGCTCGAGGCGCGCAGTCAGCTCCTCGTCGCTGAGCTTGCGGATGTACTCGCCGTTCATCCAGTTGAGCTTCTCCCAGTCGAAGCGCGCGCCCGCGTGCTGCACGCGCTCGAATGAGAACGCATCCAGCAGCTCGTCGAACGAGAAGATTTCCTGTGCGGTGCCGGGATTCCAGCCGAGCAGCGCCAGGTAGTTGAGAAGCGCCTGGGGCAGGTAGCCCTGGTCACGGAACAGGATCAGGTTCGCCTCCGGGTGCTTGCGCTTCGAGAGCTTAGAGCCATCGGACGCGAGGATCAGCGGCATGTGCGCGTACGCCACCGGCCGCTGGTAGCCGAGCGCGTCGACGAGCATCAGCTGGTACGGCGTGTTCGAGAGGTGCTCCTCGCCGCGGATCACATGCGTGATCTGCATCCGCGCGTCATCGACCGGGCTCGCGAACTGGTAGGTCGGAAAGCCATCCGACTTGACGATGATGAAGTCGCCGATCAGGTCGGCGTCGAAGCGCATCTCGCCGCGCACCATGTCGGTGAACATCACCTCGCCGCCCGGCACCTTGAAGCGGACCGCGAACACTGACCGGCCTTCCGGCGGATTCAGCAGGCAGCGCCGTGAGTACCTGTACGGGCGCTTTTCGGCCTGCGCTTGTCTCCGCTCGGCTTCCAGCTCCTCCGGCGTGCAGTAACAGCGGTATGCCTTGCCTTCCTTGATCAGCCGCGCCGCGTCCTCCTTGTAGAGGTCGACGCGCTCGGACTGGCGGTAGGGGTCGTATGGGCCGCCCTTGTCCGGGCCTTCGTCCCAGTCGAGGCCGAGCCAGCGCAGGCTTTCGTAGATCAGCGCCTCGTACTCCGGGCGGTTGCGCTCCATGTCGGTGTCGTCGATGCGGAGCACGAAGGTGCCGTCCTGCTTGCGCGCGAAGAGGACGTTGTAGAGAGCGGTGCTGGCGGTGCCGAGGTGCGCGAAGCCGGTCGGGCTCGGCGCGATCCTGACACGAACGGACTCAGACACCGCCATATCCTACGGACGTGACTGAAGCGGCCACCGGCATGCTCGCGCTGGTCGGCGGCGACGAGTTCAACCCTGGCAATGACGAGCAGGACCGCATGCTCGCAAGGGCCACGGGTCGTGGGCCGGCGTTCGTCGTCCCGACGGCGGCGGCGCGCCAGGGCCCGGAGCGGGCGGTGGCGCACGCGACCGCGTGGTTCGAGCGCTTCGACCTCGAGCTGCGTGAGCTGCCGGTCCTCAAGCGGACCGACGCCAACTCCAAACAGCTCGCCGACCTCGCCAGGAGCGGCGGGTTCTTCTACCTGGTCGGCGGCGACCCGGGCCTGGTCGTCCAGGTGCTGCAGGGCACCCGCGTCTGGACTTCGATGTTCCAGGCCTGGCGCGATGGAGCGTCGCTCGCGGGCTCGTCGGCCGGGGCGATGGCGCTCTGCAGCCACACCCTGATCCGCGCCGGCTGGCCCGACCGCACGCAGCGTCGCCCGGTCGACGCCCTGGGTGTGGTGGCGAACGCAGCGGTGGCGCCGCACTTCGAGAAGTTCGGCCAGCGATGGGTCGAGTCGGCGAGGCGGGAGCTGCCGGGCGTGACGATTCTCGGCCTCGACGAGCGCACCGCCGCGGTCTGGACGGACGGCGACTGGGTGGCCGCCGGTCCGGGCGCGGTGACGGTCATCAAAGGCGCGAAGGTCGAGCGTTTCACCAGCGGGATGAAAGTGACGGGGCTCGCGACCCCCGCCCGTATGCTTCCGACCACCTGAAGTGATCAGCCCGAAAAAGGCGCCGCAGCTCGTGCATTCCGGCTTCGTCGACCTCGGCGCTCTGCGCGTGCATCACATGCAGGGGGGCCGCGGACCTGCTGTGCTCTTCATCCACGGCCTGGGCTCGTCGGGCTACATGGAGTGGCGCCGCAACCTCGAGCCGGCCGCCGCGCGGCACCGCGTCTACGCACCTGATCTTCCCGGCTACGGGCGCACCGACAAACCGCGCACCCGGTACTCGGTGCCGTACTTCGCACGCTTCGTCACGCGCTACATGGAGGACCGAGGACTTCGCTCCGCCGCGCTCGTCGGCGCCTCGCTCGGCGGACGCGTCGCCCTCGAGGTCGCCCTCGAAGAGCCGCGACTGGTGCGCAGGCTCGTCCTGGTCAACACCCTCGGGTTTGGACGGCCGAAGGTGCAGGTGACCCAGATGGCTTACGGCCTGGTCACGGTCCCGCGCGTCGGTGAGGCGGCGATGCGATTCGCGCGCAACGCGCTCAGCTGGGCCTCGCCGAAGGTCATTCGCCGGGTCGTCGGTCGTTTCGCGGGCTCGAGCTCAGACCTGGAGGAGACGCTGGACGACGACTATCTCGCCAACCTGCGCGAGATGTACGCCGAGGACGGATTCCACACCGCGTACCTCTCGACGATCCGCTCTCTGGTCCGGCCGCGGGCCCTGTTCGGCGGCCACCATGACGTCACGCGGCGGCTGAAAGAGCTGAAGATCCCCGTCCAGCTCATCTGGGGCGCCGACGATCCGCTCTTCCCGCTCGCCCAGGCGGAGCGGGCGCAGGCGATGATCGAAGGCTGCCGGCTGGCGGTGATCAAGGGCGCCGGGCACACGCCCCAGGCGGAGCGGCCGGAGGAGTTCAACCGCGTCCTCCACGAATTCCTCGACTGAGGGCCCGTCCACACCGGACCGATACCGAAGCCCGGAGTACCGGGACCTGGTCGGGGGTCCGGTCGATCCCCTCGTCCACGGCTCGCCGATCGACCCGCCGCGCCTTTACCGAGTCCTCCGCCGGATGGTGGGCTGGATCATCACGCACCTGTTCCGCGTCTCGGTCACCGGCATCGAGAACATCCCGCGGCCGCCGTACATCATCGCTGCGAACCACCAGGCGTGGTACGACCCGGCGTTCATCATCCCGATCTTTCCGGAGCGCCCCCTGATCTACACGATGGCCAAGCGCGAGACCGTGTTCAACCGCGCCTGGAAGCGAAGGCTGCTGCCGCTGATCGGCGTTTTTCCGATCTCGCCCAACAAGGGCGAGCTGGACGAGCAGGGTCTGCGCACCGTTTACCAGGTGCTGGAGCGCGGCGGCGTGATCCTCATGTTTCCGGAAGGGCGCTATTCGCGAGGGCGCGGGCTGCGGCCTCTGAAGAACGGCATCGGCTACTTCGCGCTGCAGGCGGGCGTACCGATCAGTCCGGTTGCCGTCAGCGGCACCAACTCGCTGTGGCCGTTCCGCCGAATCGACGTCTCCGTCGGCGCGCCAATCCTTCCCGACCTCCCGGCGTGGTGGGAGCTGAGCCGCCGGGTGACCGGTGTCGTCGACCGTGTGCGCACGGCCCTCTCCACGGCTCTGACAAGACGTCGGGGATAGAATCCAGCGGCTTTGCACCTGGTGATCGGGGCCGGAGAATTTCTCGGCACGCACGTCACACGCGCGCTGGCGGCCGAGGTGCCGGTGATCGAGCTCAACGCCGACGCCGACCAGGAAACACTCGACGACGCGATCGCCGGGGTCGAGTTCGTCGTCGTCTGCGCGCAGACCGTCTCGCCCGTGCGGCGCCTGCGCTACCGCAAGAAGTCGCCCGCTGTCCTGGAACGCGTGGTCGACGCCGCGCGCAAGGCGCGCGTGCGCCGGATCGTGCACGTGTCCACGGCCGACGTTTACGGGCCCGACCATTTCGCGCGCGTGACGGAGAAGTCCACGGTCAAGCCGGCCCACGCGTACGAGCGCATCAAGCTATTCGAGGAGGAATGGCTGCTGGCCGCGGCCGGCGACGTCGAGGTGGTGATCCTCCGCCCGGCCCGCGTCTTCGGCGAGGGCGAGGACTGGATCCTGCCCAGGCTCATGGCGGCGGCGGTGCGTGGACGCGTCTGGTTGCCCAATGGCGGTAAGGCCACGCAGACTTTCATCGCCGCGGAGGACGTCGGCCGCGCCTGCCTCGCGGCGTCGGACCGGGGCCGCCCGGGCCACCGCTACCTCGTCGGCGGTTTCGACTCCAACTGGCGGGACTTCGTTGTCTCCGCCGCGCGCGCGGCGGGATTTGCCGCCGAGACCGGATCGGTGCCGTACGACCTCGCGTACCTACGCGCGCTGGCGCTGGAGAGCATCACCTCGCCCGGCGCCGCGCTTTGGCCGGGCCTCTACTCGCTCGACGTCGTCGGCAAACCTCACTTCTACGACGACTCATACTCGCGGCGCGAGCTGACCTGGTCGCCGTCGGTCGGAAGCTTCGAGCAGGAGATGCCCGCGATGACGCGGTGGCTGTCGGGGTTGCCGGAAGTGTCGGCGGCGCTCGCCGCCGCGGCTACTTCACCGCCAGGCAGGTGATCGTCTTGAAGACGCCGTCGATCTTCTGAATCTTGTCCACGATCAAAGAACCGATCGAGTTCACGTCGGGGGCTTCGCATACGGCGATGACGTCGTACTCACCCGTGATGGCGTCGGCGGCGGAGATCCCCTGCACGCCTTCCATCTTCTTGGCCACCTCGAGGGCACGCCCCGGCGACGCGTTGATGAGCACGTAGGCCTTCATCGACAAACCCCCTGACCCCCTGGTCGCTGACGGAACGGCCTCAGCGTAGCTTCTTTTTGCGAGTTCGTTTGTCCGCCAGGTGCTGGGCGAGCTTTTTCAGCCCCGGGTTGACGGAGACGACCTTCGGCCCGCGCACCTTCCTGTCCCTGGCTTTGACCCGCGCGCTTTCGCGCGGCGCAACGCGGTCGAGCTCGTCCGTCAACAGGAAGGTGCCTGCGGCGGCGGCGAGGGCGGCGGAGGCGGCGGCGCGGGTGGTCCGGGAGGCGGCTGGAACTGGTAGGCCGGCGCCGGCGCGTAGTCGAGGTCCAGGCGCCGGAACGCGAGCGTCCAGTACGTCGAGCTCTGCGCACCGAAGAATCCCTGGATGACGAGCGAGATCGCGAGCAGGAGCAGCCCGCCGAAGATCACGAGGGGCACGATCGCCGAGGAGTTGGACGAACCGATCGCCAATCCGACCAGGATCAGTGGGACGGAGATCAGGCCGAGGAAGCATGCCAGGAGGATGCCGACCACGAGCGCGACGCCGACGCTGAGCAGCAACACCAGCAGCGTCCGGCCGAGACGCTTGAACAGCAGGCGGTGGCCACGCACGAGTCCCGCGCGCGCCATCAGCTGCTCGAGGACGATCGCCCGCGACCCGAGACGGTCGAGCAGAAAGAGGTAGATGACGTACGGGATGGCGATGAGCAGGAGGAGCCCGAGCAGCCCGATAAACGGCGCCGCATTGCTGTTGCCGGTCAGCGCGGCGAAGATGGCCACCACGAGCCCGATCACGATGGCGACCACCGGCAGGTTCAGGAGAACGAGGAACAGTCGGAAACGGACGATCACCCACATGGTGCTCACGCCCGCGCGCCACGCCCACCCGAGGCTGAAGGGCCGTTCCGCGTCATGCTCCGCGGAGGCTCTGACCGTCGCGCCCTGACAGACCGCGGCGAGGATGAAGAAGGCGACGACGAGCACGAGCCAGATCACGATCAGGAGGATCACGAGCGAGGCATGCTGGCCAAGCCACGTGAGGGCCGACGCCTGCGCGTCCGAGATCTGCTGCGCGCTCGAGGTGCCGCTCTTGGTGGGCGTGCTCTGCGAATAGTTGAAGCTCGTGCCGCCGGCCTCGCCCGAGAACAGCGCGATCAGCCAGAGGTACTTGTGGCCCCAGGCGATCCGGAACGACCGCGTGACGTTCTCCCAGTACGGCATGGCCTAGAACGTCGCCGGGACGATGGCCCGCTTGTGAATGCCGGCGCCGATGAGCGTCTCGCCGTCGCGGCACTCGACGTCGAAGTACAGCTTGTTGCCCTTGACCTCGATGAGCCGCGACGTCACCGTGATCGTGCGTCCAGGCGCGGTTGGGGCCAGATGCCTTACGTGGACCTCGTAACCGACGGTTGTGTGGCCCGGAGGCAGCCTGCGTTCCACCGAACGATGGCTCGTGATCTCCATGAGGCCGATCATCGCCGGCGTCGCGAAGGTGCCCCTGCCGCCCACGTGATGCGTCAGCAGCTCACCGTCGACGACGCGTTCGAGGTGGCCTTCCACGCCAGGCCGGATCCCCTCGGCGGTGTCCATTCGATAGATTGTCCGCAATGACGCTCCCTTCCGTACGCAAGGCTATCTTCCCGGCGGCCGGTCTGGGGACGCGTTTTTTGCCCGTCACCAAAGCGCAGCCCAAAGAGATGCTGCCGCTCGTCGACAAGCCGACGATCCAGTACGGCGTCGAGGAGGCGATCGCGAGCGGGATCGAGCAGGTGATCATGGTCACGGGCGGCGGCAAGCGCGCGATCGTCGACCACTTCGACCGCTCGCTCGAGCTGGAGCACTACCTCGAGGAGCGAGGCAAGAGCGACCTCCTCCACATCCTCGCGGAGGTCGACGACCTCAGCAACCGCGTCGACATCACCTACATCCAGCAGAAGGAGCCCCGCGGCCTCGGGCACGCCGTCTGGACGGCCCGACGCCTGGTGGAGAACGAGGCGTGCGCCGTCCTGCTGGCCGACGACGTCATCCTCTGCGACGACGAACCGGTCCTGAAGCAGCTGATCGACGCCCACAAGAAGACCGGCGCCACAGTGCTGGCGGTACGGCGTGTGCCCCGGGGCGAGGTTGGCCGGTACGGAATCATCGAGACCGGCGGTTCGAAGGGCGGCATCCACGAGGTCACGGACATCATCGAGAAGCCGACCACAGAGGAGGCGCCTTCCGACCTGGCGGCGCTGGGCCGATACGTCATCCTCCCGGCGGTGTTCGAGGAGCTCGATCGGGGCGAGCCTGGCGCCGGCAACGAGATCCAGCTGGTCGACGCCATCAAGCGCACGATCGGCCGGCACCCGGTGGTGGGGGTGGAGTTCGCCGGCGACTACTACGACACGGGTACGGTTCCCGGCTACCTGAGGGCCAACCTGATGCTGGCGATGAAGCGGGAGGGCCTCCGGGAGGAGCTGGCGCCCCTGCTCCGGGAGCTCCTGGAAACCACGCCGGAGAGGGCATGATTCGGCGGCCTATAATCTTGAGACGCTCAATGAGCCGCATCCCCGCCCGAGTGATTTACCTATGGCTGTTTCAGGACGCAAAAGATTCGACGACGACAAGGTGGTTCGGTATGAGACCGCGGAGAAAGACTTCGAGGTCGAAGTCTCGCGCACGCTCAACAAGTGGTGCGTCACCGTCTACCAGCAGCCGGACCGCCAGATCCTGGTTCAAGACTTCTTCCCGGAGCGTTGGAAGGCGCTCGCGCGGGCGCAGGACTTCATCCGACTCCTGAACCAGCGCAAGAAGAAGGAAGAGGAAGGCCTCAACTCCTCCGACGACGACTACTAGTCATACAGGTAGGCGTTAGTCCGGACTATCTCGCTCTTTGGGCCCGCGACATGGCCGTTAGTCCGGACTATCGCCCTTGTCAGAGATCTCAAGGAACGCGGCCTCCGCACAGCCACGTCGCTTCACGGTGGTCGGTAGACTTACGGGCTCGTGAACTGGGCAGTGCTGCGTCGGGAGTGGGGGGCGGTGACTTTCGTCCTGACGGTTATCGCCGGCATGATCGTCGTCCCGCTGGCCCTCTACTTCACGGCCGTCGGCCCGGGCCAGATCGCGACGCCCAACCTCACGACCGCGAGCAGCGCTCGCGCGAGCACCGTGCACAGCCCGACGCCCAGCCCGTCGCCCACGCCGTCGCACTCGCCATCACCGAGCCCTGCGCACTCGCCGACGCCGACCAAGTAGGCGCGAGCTAGGAGGCGACTCCCCAGAGCAATCGCTCGCCGTTTCGCCGAACGATGTCCGCCAGCGGCAGCGAGAACTCGGCGACCCGCTTGCGGTCAGCGCTCACCCGCATCTCGATCACGTCCGAGAGGCGCAGGTCCGCGATCGAAGCGCAGTCGTGGAGAAACGTGAAGACGACCGGACGCACGAGGTTCAAGACGTAGTCGGCTATGCGCGCGCCGTCGGACAGGGTCTCGTCGCCAATGCTGCGATCGCGGTACGCGAGGACGACGACCCCGTCGCCGAGCAGCACCGGGTCGGTCCACGTGTAAGAGCTCGGGCGTGAGTCGCTCAGCATCTGCAGGATCCCGGCCAGCCGCTCAGTAGGGTTCGGCGGGCCTTCGAACAGCAGCGGCACGTCGCGCTGCGGCTCGTTGAAGCGCTGGGCGCGGTACTGGGCGGTGAAGCCGAGGTCCGAGACGCCGGCGAACGGCGCGGGCACCTTGATGCTCATCTCACCGAGACTGGGGCCTTGTGGAGCTGAACGCATGCTGGAACCGTCTTCCATGACGTATTAACGCATGGCGAACCGGCGAAAGTCCCGTACTAACGTATGAGCGAAATCGAGCGGGCACTGAGCGGAATTCGGGTCATCGACCTCACGCGGCTATTGCCTGGTGCGTACTGCACGCAGCTCCTTGCCGACATGGGCGCGGACGTGATCAAGATCGAGGAGCCCGAGCGGGGCGACTACATGCGCTGGACGCCGCCTCAGGTCGAGGGCCAGAGCGCCCTGTTCAACGCCGTCAACCGCCACAAGCGCAGCGTCGCGCTCGACCTCAAGACTGACAAGGGCAAGCATGCGGTGCTCCGTCTCGTCGACACGGCGCACGTGCTGGTCGAGGGCAACCGTCCGGGCGTGATGGAGCGGCTGGAGATCGGCTGGCCGGTTCTCCACAAGCGCAACCCGCGGCTGGTTATGTGCTCGATCACCGGCTACGGCCAGGAGGGTCCATTCGCATCGCGTGCGGGTCACGACCTGAACTACATGGCGATCGCCGGCGGCCTCGGCCTGAACGGAACCCGCGATGGCCCTCCAATTCCTCTCTCGGTCCAGGTCGCGGACATCGGCGGCGGCGGCTTGCAGCCGGCGGTGGAGATCCTCGCGGCACTTGTGGCCGTGCGGGGTGGCGCGGAAGGCCGGTGGATCGACGCTTCGATGACCGACGGCGCCGTCGGTTTCCTCGGCCTCGCGTTTGCCGCGCACGCCGCCGGAGAGAGTGTGGCCCGCGGCGACCAGAGGCTGGCCGGCCGCTATCCGTGCTACCGCGTCTACGCATGCAAGGGCGCCGGCCACTACAGCGTGGCCGCGCTCGAGCCGAAGTTCTGGAGCGCGCTGTGTGACGCGCTGGAGCGGCCTGACCTGGTCGAGCTGCAGTACTCGGAAGAGCCGAGCGCGCAGGCCACGATGGAGGAGATCTTCGCCACGCGGACGCGCGACCAGTGGGAGGAGGTGCTCGCGAGCGTCGATGCGTGCTGCGAGCCTGTGCTCGAGCTGGGCGAGGTCGCCTCGCACCCGCAGATCGTCTTCCGAGGTCTGCTTGACGACTCGCCGCGCGGACGCGCGCCCCGGCTGGGCGAGCACACCGAGGAGATCCTCAGAGAGATTGGACTCTAGTCCACACCTCATCCACCTGGCGACGGGTCTCGTTGCGCGTCCCGTCGTTGTCGATGACGAAATCGGCGAGCGAGCGCTTCTCCTCGATCGGCATCTGCGCCGCGAGCATCTTCAGCGCTCTGTCCGGTGTTAGCCCGCGCTGCTCGACCAGCCGCTGCAGCTGCGTCTGGGGCCTGGCGTAGACGAGCACCGTCGACGAGTAGAGGCCCTGCAGCCCGTTCTCGAAAAGCAGTGGCACGTCCTGGATCACCACCTCGGCCCCGTCTTCGACGGCATGCGCCGTCTTGTCGGCCATCCACTGCCGCACGCGCGGGTGCACGATTGCGTTGAGCCGCCGCAAGGCGTCGGCGTGCTCGAAGACCAACGCGCCCAGCTTCGCGCGATCGATGGCGCCGTCGCGGACGTACTCGCCGCCGAATTCCTTGACGACCGCTTCGAACCCATCGGTGCCCGGCGCATAGACGGCGTGCGTCGCCTCGTCGGCGTCGACGATCGCCGCGCCCAGGTCGCGAAACATCGCGGCCACCGTCGACTTGCCCGACCCCGCGCCGCCCGTCAGCCCAATCAGCTTCAATTTGCGTGAATGGCCGACGAGGAGAAATTCGACGCGGTGGTCATCGGCGCCGGCCCGGCCGGAAGCGCTGCCGCGCTGACCATGGCCAGGGCCGGCCTGCAGGTCGCGCTGCTGGAGAGAGGGGCGAAGCCGGGCGCGAAGAACGTCATGGGCGGCATCCTCTACAACCACTACCTCGAAGAGATCGTAGGCGACGACTGGAAACAGGCCCCGCTGGAGCGCCCGATCATCGAGGAGCGGCGATGGCTGATGACGCCGGAGGCCTACATCGCCCTGGACTACAAGAACCTCCGCAACCGCGCGCATCCGCACTCGTACTCGGTGCTGCGTGCGCGCTTCGACCCGTGGTTCGCCGAGCAGGCGGAGAAGGCCGGGGCCATGGTCGTGCCCGAGACCGTGGTCGACCGCCTCATCGTTAGAGACGGCCGCGTGGTCGGCGTCGGCACCGGCCGCGGCGACGACCTCCACGCCGAGGTCACCGTCGTCTGTGAGGGCATCGGCCTCGGCACCGGCCTGCTCGAGAACACGAAGATCAACGGCCGCCCGCTGCGACGCAAGCTGCGCGCCGACGAGGTCGCGATGGCGGTCAAGGAGATCATGCAGCTCGACGCGGGCCTCATCGAGGAGCGCTTCAACTGTGAGGCGGGCGAGGGCTGCACCATCGAGTGCTTCGGCGACTCGACGATGGGAATGTCCGGGTTCATGTTCATCTACACCAACAAGGACACGCTGTCGGTCGGCGGTGGAGCGCTGCTCAGCGAGTTCAACAAGACGCTGCGCACCCCGAACGACCTGATGGAGCACTTCAAGCAGCACCCGGCGATCAAGCCGCTGCTTCGCGGCGCCGAGACGGTCGAGTACCTGGCGCATCTGATACCCGAGGGCGGATACCGTGGCATCCCGCGCGTGTATGGGCCGGGCTATCTGGTGTGCGGCGACGCCGCGATGCTTTCCAACCCGGTGCACCGCGAGGGCTCGAACCTGGCGATGGAATCAGGCCGGCTCGCCGGCGAGACCGTGATCCATGCCAAGGAGGCGGGCGACTTCTCGGAGCGTCGCCTGGCCGAGTACCGCGGACGGCTCGACCACTCCTGGATCATGGCCGACATGAAGAAGTACGACAAAGCGGTCCCGCTTCTTGAGCACAACCCTCAGCTGCTGACGAAGTACCCAGCCGTCGCTGACAGCGCCCTGGACGAGTTCTTCAGGGTCGACGGGACGTCGAAGTGGGACAAGCAGAAGAAGATCTTCAAGATGCTGCGCATGGAGGGCCTTTTCCGAATGGGTTGGGACACGTTCAAGTCCGTTTGGGCGATGAAGTGAAATCAAAAGCCGCGCGAAGCGCGTCCTCATCGGGCTCTGCCCGCAAGGCGCTGGAGAAGACTGAAGACGGGGTGGTCTACGAGGATGGTGTTCTTCGCCTTCCGGACGGGCGCGAGATGGCGTGGAGGTGGTGGGGCGACCCGGACGGCACGCCATTGCTGCGCATCCAGGGCACGCCGAGCTCGCGCATCCAGCGCAACCCAGACCCCGGCGTCCAGCGCTCGCTCGGCGCGCGCTACCTGATGGCCGACCGCCCCGGTTACGGCCACTCGACGCGCAGGCCGGGCCGCGGGATCGCCGACGTCGCCGACGACTACGCCGCTTTGATTCGCGCTCACGGCCTCGACCGCGTGCCCGCCATGGGCACCAGCGGCGGAGGTCCGCACGTGCTGGCGCTGGCGGCGCGGCATCCGGACCTCGTATCCGCCGTGACGGTTGTCGTCGGTGGGACGCCGCTTGTGGCGGACGAGGTCGCGCAGATGGTCGGCGTGAACGCGCGCGGCTACGAGCTGGCCGAGCAGGGCTGGCAGCCGCTCTACGAATTCCTGGTTCAGGTCCGCGAGCGGCTCTTGAGCGACGAAGGCATGCAGGGCGTGCTGAGCGACGCACCCGAGCCCGACCGCAAGATCATGTCTGACCCCAGGTGGCAGACGATGTCGCGCGAGAACCTGGTCGAGACGCTGCGCCAGGGCGCCGAGGGCTGGGCCGACGAATCGTTCGCCATGCATGGCGCATGGGACTTCGACCCTGCGGACGTCAAGGCGACGGTGACTTGGTGGCACGGCGACGACGACAAGAACGCGCCGCTGTCGGCGGCGCGTCGCGTGGTGGCGAAGCTGAGCAAGGTCGACCTTCGCATCTGGTACGACGAGGGCCACTTCGCGTCCCTGACGCATGACAAAGAGATCGTCCAGGAACTGCTCACGCGGGCTGCGTAGACCCTCTCCCCCTTGGGGGAGAGGATCGAGGATGAGGGGCGTCAGTGAGAAATATTCACCTGGATCGTGTGGTACCCGCTCGCGCCGTTCGGAAAGCTCGGCGCCGCGCTCGAGTCCTGGACCTTGCCCGACCCGTCCGTGGCACGCACCCTCAGCTTGTAGGCGCCCTCCGACCCCGGCGTCCACACCGTCCGCCAGCGCACCCACGTCAGCCCCGACAGCGGCTGGTCGATCGTCGCCTCGTTCCACGTCGCGTCGTTGATCGTGTACTCGACCTTTGTGATCCCGCGCGTGCCCGCGAACGCTACCCCGCCAACCTCGATCGCGCCGATGCGGATGATGTCGCCGTCGCGCGGCTCGTCGAAGCGCGCGGTCGTTTTGACCACGGCGTTGTGGTCCCAGCCCTGCTGCTCCCAGTAGCCACGGAGCTCTTCGCTCGCGAGCTCGATGCTGTCCAACCACTTCGGCCCCTTCATGCCGTAGTGGCCTGGAATCAGGATGCGCGCCGGGTAGCCGTGGGCCGACGGCAGCGGTGACCCGTCCAGGTCGTATGCGACCAGGATCTCGGGCATGCCCTCGACCAGGCTGAGCGGGATGCTCTCGGTGTAGCCGTCGCGCGCGCGGAAGCCGACCCAGGTCGCGCCGGACTGCGGGGCGGCGCTCGCGATCAGGTCGCGCAGGCGGACGCCGGTGAACTGGCCAGTGCTCATGAGGTCGCCCCCAACGTTGTTGCTCACGCACTGCAGGGTCACGTACTCCTGGACTGACGCCAAGCCGCGGAGGTCGCCCAGCGACAGCGTCATCGGCTTGTCCACCATGCCGCCGACGTGCAGGCGCCAGGCCTGGCCGTCGACCGAAGGGTCGGCGAAGTTCTTGGAGACCACGTAAAAGTTGTCGACCGGCGTGATGTCGGGCGAGATTCCCCGCAGCCCGGACTCGGGCGGCAGGAAAACCGCCTGGTACCACTCCGGGATCAGCCGCAGGGCGAGAGCGCCGATGCTGACCGCCGCGATCGAGATCGGCACCGCGCTCAGCAGCCGGCGCCTCTCCAGGCTGACCGCCGGCGGTGGCGTGCTGCCGTACTGCAGCACAACCGCGTAGATCGCAAACAGCGCCGCCCAGATCAAAGGCGTGGCGGGCCCGTCGTTGAGGCCGAGCCAGCCCAAGCCCGCGATCGGGAGCAGGACCAGGCACACGACGAGCCAGCCGGCGGCGGCGAACACGAAGGGGAGCCAGGACGAGGTCCAGCGCATGCTCGCCACCGCCGCGGCTGCGCCGAGCACACCGAGGGCGATGATCATGGCGACGATCAGGCCGAACTCCTCGATCACCTTGCCCGCGTGCTGCAGCGTGTCGATGAGAAACCCGAAGACGAAGCCGGGCATGAGTGACAGCAGCGGTTCGTTGAGCAATGCGGGCAGCGGCCGCAACCCGAGGAAGACAGCCGAGTAGTACATCAGGGCCACGAGCGCGATGCCAGCGATGGATCCCCAACCGAAGCCGCTGAGCGCCGCCTGCCTGCGTGTCACCGGGAGAGGTTGTACCACCGAAACATGTCGATTGCTTTACATCGAGAAGTAACGACATTGTCGGCGGCTGGTAGCATCCACGGGTCGGCATGGCCGCACCGATCACCCCCGAAGACCTCTTCCGATTCCGCTGGATCGACCACGTTCGCCTCAGTCCCGACGGCGAGCGCGTGGCCTATCAGGTCATCTGGGCGGACGCCGCCTCGAGGCAGAATCGCAGCCGCATCGTCGTCCGCCGCCTACTCGACCCTGAGCCGGTTGAGCCCACCGCCGGAGTCCTTCGCGATCACTCGCCCGAATGGTCGCCCGACGGCCGCAGCATCGCCTTCGTCAGCAAGGTAGGCCCCGCCGACCAGCTCTTCGTGCTCGACGTCACGAAGGGCGGCCCGCCGCAGCAGCTCAGCTCGGTGCCCGACGGAGTCGGCCTGCCGCAGTGGTCCCGTGACGGCAAGCGGATCGCGTTCCTCGGCTCAGTGCTCGCGGACCCTGACGCTGTCGTCGACGACCCGCGGCCGCCCGAGTCTCGCGAGCAGGTCCGCCGCGCTCCGGTTGCCCGCGTCGTCCGCCGGCTCGACTACAAGCACGACGGCCGGGGCTACGTCGACGGGCGGTACCACCACCTTTTCTGCGTGCCGGCCGCGGGCGGTGAGGTCAAGCAGCTCACCGACGGCGCCTGGGACGTCACCGAGTTCGACTGGGCCCCGGACAGCGTCCGCCTGGTTGTCGCGGGCAACGCCGAGCCCGGCGCGGACCTGCAGCGCGAGCTGAACCTGTATCTCGTCGACGTCGAGGCCAACCGCGTGCGGCTTGGCGGCGGCTTCTACCTGAGCTCGCCGATCTGGTCACCAAAGGGCGACCTGATCGCCTTCATCGCCCCCAACGGTCTCGACGTCGGCCTGCTGGAACGCATGTGGGTCGTGCCGCTCGCCGGTGGCGGACCGCGATGCCTGACCGCCAACCTCGACCAGGCGGTCAACGACAGCGTCATCAACGACATGCGCTCCGGACACTCGACCCGGGTCTTGTGGTCGGCGGAGGGTGACCGTATCTACTTCCCTGCGAGCGGCCCCGGGGTCACGACCATCCAGTCGGTCGACCTCGACGGCAACGTGCGCGAAGAGGCGGGCGGCCGGCGCCGAATCTACGACTTCGACGTCGCCTCGGGGGTGATTGCCTTCTGCGCGTCCGACCCGCGCACCCCAGGCGAGCTCTACATGCTCACCAAGGGCGCGGAGGCCCGCGTCACCGACCTCAACCCCTGGCTTCACGACCGCTTCGTGGCCGAGCCGCAGCAGGAGTACTTCACGGCGCCGGACGGGTGGCGACTCGAAGGCTGGGTCCTCAAGCCGCAGGACTTCGCGCCCGACCGTCTCTATCCGACTGTGATGGAGATCCACGGCGGCCCCCACGCGCAGTACGGCTGGTCTTTCTTCCACGAGCTCCAGATCCTCACCGGCATGGGGTTCGTCGTCTTCTACATGAACCCACGCGGCTCGGACGGCTACGGCGAGCGATTCCGTCGCGACGTCGTGCGCGACTGGGCTGGCAAGGACTACGTCGACCTCATGAGCTCACTCGACCAGGTCATCGAGCGCACCGGCTACATCGACAGCAAGAAGCTGGGCGTGGGCGGCGGGTCGTATGGCGGCTACATGACGAACTGGATCATCGGCCAGACCGACCGCTTCGCGGCCGCGGTGTCGATGCGCTCGATCTCGAACCTGGTCAGCGAGTATCCGCAGCACGACATCGTGCTGTGGGGCTTGCTCCAGCTTGGCCCGCCGCCGTGGCCCGACCTCGACGAGCTCTGGCGGCGCTCGCCGATCCGCAACGTCAAGAACGTGCGCACGCCGCTCCTGCTGACCGCGGGCGAGATGGACCTCCGCTGCGCGATGTCGCAGTCGGAGGAGTTGTTCGGCGCCCTGCGCCTCCTGGGCAAGACCGTCGAGCTCGTCCGCTTCCCTGAGGAGTCGCACGACCTGTCGCGTGGCGGCCGGCCCGACCGCCGCGTCGAACGGCTGAGGCGGATCGTCAGCTGGTACGAGAGGTACCTGGGCACGGCCTGGACGGAGCGTCCGGCTCCCGAGGAGGAGACGCAGATGCTCCCGGTCCCGGCGCAAGCGGCGCGCGAGTGGGCGAAGACGGTGACCATCAGCAGCGCGCCCATCGAGTCGATGCCGGTGGGCGAGGAGCACGTCACCCCGCTGCCGGTCGCGGCATTCGCCCCGGAGGCGGAGGCGGAGGTGATCCAGCCGACGGTGTCCGAGTTCGCCACCGCGCCTGCCCCGATCGTCGAGCCCGAGGCCTTGCCCGTCCTGCCGTCGATCGACGAGCCGGCGGCCGAGGCGTCGCCGGAGCCCGAGGAACAGGTCGCGCCGGCGGTGGCGGAGGCCGAGCCGCTCCTCGCAGAGGCGGAGCCGGAGCCGGAGCCGGTCCCGCTAGCGGAGGCTGTGGACGCGCCGGAGCCCGAACCCGAGCTGGAGCCCGAACCCGAGCCGGTTGTGGCGATGACGCCCGAGCCGGAGCCCCAATCCGAGCCGGAGATGGCGGCCGAGCCTGATGCCGAACCCGAGCCAGAGCCTGAACCCGTCGTGGCCGAGGCCGAGCCGGAGCCCGAACCCGAAGCGCAGCCGGAGCCTGGTTCCGCGATCACCGAGCCTGAGCTGCCGGAGTACGAGGAGCCGGCGGCAGCCGCAATCCCCGAACCACAGCCGGCCCCTGAACCCGAGGCAAGCCCAGAGCACCCGCGCGCCGTCGAACCAGCCGCCGACGTCCGCTCGACGATGGTCGCATGGCCGGCCGCCGGCGCCACGGCCGCCCCCGAGAACGGCGCCCCGGCCGAGCCAGCTGGGTTCGAGGAGGCGACGTCGGTCATTCCCGCCTGGCAGCAGACCGACCCGAACGCCGACTCCAAGCGCACCGTCTCACTGCAGGCGATGCCACCCGAGGAGGTCGCTTCAGGCTCGGGCTTCGCCGCCCTCCTGACGTTCGAGTCCGGACCGTTCGCCGGACGCATCGTCGCCCTGCCGAACCAGATGGTGACCATCGGCCGCGCGCCCGACAACGACGTGGTGGTCGGCGACCCGGCGACGTCGGGGCATCATGGACGGATCGAGGTGCGCACCGGGTCGTTCTGGATCAGCGACCTCGGCAGCACCAACGGCACACTCGTCAACGGCGACCCCGTCATCGAGAAGCAGCTGACCGACGGCGACCTCGTCGCGATCGGCCAGAACACGATGCGCTTTACCCTCGAGGCCTAGCGAGCGCCCGACCCCCGGATAGTCGCGACTATCGGGGCTTGTGCGCCCCGAAATCGTCGGTTAGTCGCGACTATCCGACCAGGGCGACGCAATCACTGGCGGCCTCGCGTAGGTCGCGCGTGAACTCTTCGACGTCGGAGACGATCGACGGGTCCGCCGTCAGTCCGAAGTACGCGTCGCCGTTGTAGGAGACGATCGCGACTCCCAGTCCCATCGTCGGATAGAGCGGAGCGAAGGGCCACACCTCGAGCAGCTGCGCCCCGCCCGTGTACAGCGGGAACTGCGGGCCGGGGATGTTGGTGACGTTGATGTTGGCGCCGGCCTGCGGCGTCGACATGATCCGGCCGGCGAGCACGAGCAGCGTCGGCGGCGCCCACTCCGCGAGACCGGCGAGCTGGTCCGCCGCGACGGCCTGGCGCGTGCGCTTCAGGTCGCCGGTGGTGACCTTGATCCGCTTCAGCCGCTCCTCGATCGGCAGATCGCTCGTCGGCAGCTCGAACACCATGCCGCTGATCTGGTTGCCCAGCCGGCCGTGGCCATCGTCGGGACGGACGCTCACGGGACAGAAGACCCGGACCTTCTCGGGCACACGCTCGCCACGCGACTTGAACCAGCGATGGAGGGCCTCGGACACCACCGCGAGCACGGCGTCGTTGACTGTGCAGCCGTACCGGTCCTTGAGCGCCTTGAACGACGCGAGCGGGACCTTGAGCCCGCGGCCTGTGCGCTGCGGCCCGATCTTGCGGTTGAAGAACAGGTCGGACCGCGGCCGCACCATCGTTCCGCCTAACTTCAGCATCCCGCGGAGCGGCACACGGCGCGTCTCCCACAGAGCGGGCAAACGCGAGCGTTCGGCCTGTGAGCGGGACCTGATGTTCCAGAGCAATGGGCGGATCAGCTGCCAGCTGGAGGGCGCGGGCCGCGGCTTCCATGGTTCGCCCGGCGGATCCGGCTTGAAGCCCTCGGGCGTCGTGTCGAGCAGCAAGGTCAGGATGTCGACCGACGAGACGCCGTCGACCATAGCGTGGTGGGCTCGGTTCACGATCACGACGCCCCCGCCGCGCAGGCCTGTGATCAGCGTCATCTCCCACAGCGGCCGCCGCTTGTCGAGCGGGCGCGCGAGGATGCGGGCCACGTGCCGGCGAACCTGGGCGCCGTCACCCGGCGGCTGTAGGACCTCGCGCCGGATGTGCGCCCCGAGGTCGAAGTTCGGGTCGTCGATCCACACCGGGTGGGCGAGGTTGAACGGCACCCGGTGTATGCGCTGGCGGTACCGGGGCACGAGATGGATCCGCTCCGCCACCGTCTCCTCGACGCCCATCGCGCCGCGCCCGCCTGGGACACGCGAACCGCCTTCGAACACGTAGACCGTCGCCAGGTCGAGGGGAGTCTCGGGCCGCTCGGCGTACAGAAACCAGGCGTCCCTCGCCGACAGCGGCTCATAAAAAGGCGCCTGCGCCATCCCGGGTTGATCGTAAGCGGAATGGGGGAATTGGGCCGCTACGCTTGCTGACGCATGGCGGTGGTGCGGGAGGTGTGGCGCTATCCGGTCAAGTCGATGGCCGGCGAACGCCTGGTGTCGTGCGTGGTGACCGAGGTCGGCCTCGACGGAGACCGCCGCTGGGCGTTCATCGACCACTCGCCGCAGCGCGACGGCAAGTGGTTCAACATCAAGCAGCACGCGCCGCTGATGACCTATCGCGCGCGCCTGGTCGACGGCAGCCTGGACCTGGTCGGGCCTGACGGATCCAGCGTCGCCCTCGACGGAGATCTCGTCCGCAAGTTCGAGGCCGAGGGTCAACGGCCGCTCGAGCTGCGCGAGCTGCCCGGAGCCAACTTCGACGACTCGCACGTGCTGATCGTGAACCTGGCCTCGGTCGAGGCCTTCGCGCTCGAGGCGGGGATGCCGATCGACCATCGCCGCTTTCGCGCCAACCTGTATGTGGACGGCGTCGAGCCCGAGGAGGAGCTGCGCTGGCTCGGTCGCGTGATCCGCGCCGGGGACGCCGAGCTCGAGGTCACCGAGCGGTGCGAGCGCTGCAAGGTCATCACCATGGATCCGGACACGACAGTGGCCACGCCGGAGCTCCTGCGCCTGCTGGTCGAGCGGCACGACGAGCGGTTCGGGGTGTACTGCCGCGTCGTCCGGCCAGGTCGGGTGGCCGTCGGGGATTTCGTCGGGTGACTAACCTTTTCGGCACAAGGAGGATTTGATGGCGATCGAAGCTTTCTCCGATCAGTGGGCGCAGCAGTTCAAGGACGAGATCAACAAGTCGAGCGTCTACAAGTCGGCCGCGAAGGGATGGAAGTGGAAGGTGGGCCTGGTCATCGAGGCGGAGCCGGACAAGAACTTCCCGGAATCGAAGGGCGTGGTCATGGACCTGTTCGACGGCGCCGCCCGTGACATCAAGATCGGGTCGGCGGACGACGCCCGCGCGTGCGATTTCGTGATCGTGGGCAGCTACACGCGGTGGAAGCAGGTCGCGACCAAGGAGCTCGACGCGACGAAGGGGATGCTGCAGGGCAAGCTCGGCCTGAAGAAAGGCGACCTCCCTACCATCGTCCGCTACACCAAGGCCTCGCAAGAGATGACCGAGTGCACGACGCGGGTGCCGGTCCAATGGCCCGACGAAAGCTGACGCCGAAGCAAACCGTCGAGTACGCGGACTCCGCACCCAGCGCTTTCGCCTCGATGCTGGGCGGCCTGATCGAGGCCAACGTAGGCAGCCGGCCTGAGAAGCAGAAGGACTTCGATTCGCTGGAGGCGCGAGTCGGCATCTGGGTCACCGATATCGACGAGGGGGTGACACTGGATTTTCAAAAGGGCCACCTGGTCGTGCACAACGGGCTCTGGCCGAAGCGCGACATCACGATCCGCGCCGAGGCCGGCACGGTCATGAACCTCAGCAACCTGAAGATCGGCTTGTTCGGCATGCCGGTTTACTACGACGAGGTCGGTCGCGAGGTCGCGGGCAAGCTGGTCCGGGGCAAGCTGCGGATCGAGGGTTTGCTCGGCAACCTGGCGACACTGAACACCGTCACACGGATCTTCTCGGTCGCGTGAGGCTGGCGGTCGTCGGCGCGGGGTCGATGGGCGCACAGATCGCGCAGCAGGCTGCCCTGCACGGCATCGAGGTCGCCTTGCAGGACAAGGACGAAGCCCAGCTGCGCAACGCCCGCGAGTCCAACCAGGGTCACCTCGCCCGGCGGATCGAGAAAGGGCGGCTATCCCAGGGGGAGGCCGAAGATGCGCTGGAGCGCGTGCGTGCGACCACCGACCTGGGCAACGCAGTCAGCGACGTCGACTTCGTCATCGAAGCCGTCTTCGAAGACCTCGAGGTCAAGCGCTCGATCTTCGCCGAGCTCGACCGCCAGGCGCCGCAGGACGCCGTGCTCGCCAGCAACTCCTCCACCATCGGCATCAGCAAGCTGGCCGGTGCCACGAGGAGCCCGGAGCGGTGCCTCAACATGCACTTCTTCTTTCCTGTGCTCGTGATGGACCTGGTCGAGATCGTGCGCGGTCAGCGGACGTCGGACGCAACCGTCGACCGGGCCGTCGAGCTCGCCCGCGCTATGAAGCGGACTCCGGTCGTGCTCAACAAGGAGATCGACGGCTTCATCGTCAACCGCATCCTCCACGCGGCCACCCAGGAGGCCTACCGGCTGCTCGACGGCGGCGTGGCCTCGTTCGAAGACATCGACACCGCGGTCGAGAAGGGCCTGAACTGGCCGCTGGGTCCCTTTCGGCTCGGCGACTTCAGCGGCCTCGACGTGACCTACAACGCCAGGCTGCACATGTACCGCACGACCGGTGACGAGCGCTACCGGCCCTCGCCGCAGCTGGAGGCGAAGGTGAAGGCCGGCAAGCTGGGGCGCAAGACGGGCGAAGGGTGGTATCGGTACTAGGACGGTGAAGATCCACCACGTCGGCGTCGCGGTCGAAGACCTTGACGCGGCGATCGACCTGTACACGAAGAACTTCGGCGCCGAGCTGACCCACCGCGCGTCCAACGAGGAGCTGGACGCCGCCTTTCTCCGAGCGGGTGACGCCGAGGTCGAGCTGCTGCAGCCGCGCCACGCCGACACGCCGGTGGGCAAGTTTCTCGCCAGGCGGGGTCCCGGCCTGCACCACATCGCGGTTGCGGTCCCCGACATCGACAAGGCGATCAGCGCAGCGAAAGCCGGCGGCTTGGAGATGATCGACCAGGAGCCGCGCATGGGCCTTCACGGCACCCGCATCGCCTTTGTCCACCCGAAGAGCGTGGGCGGCGTGCTGACGGAGTTCGTCGAGACGTGAAGGACGTTCAGAACGACAGTGGCCTGCCGCTGAAGCCGGTCTACGGCGTCGAAGACAGGAGTGGCGATGAACCTATGCCCGGGAGTTTTCCGTACACGCGCGGAATCCACAGGGACATGTACCGCGGCCGGCTGTGGACGATGCGCCAGTACGCCGGCTTCGGCTCCGCCGCGGAGTCCAACAAGCGCTACCGCTTCCTGCTGAAGCAGGGGCAGACCGGGTTGTCGGTCGCCTTCGACCTGCCCACCCAGATCGGCTACGACTCGGACGACCCCATGGCCAACGCCGAGGTCGGGAAGGTCGGCGTCGCCATCGACTCGCTCGAGGACATGGAGATCCTGCTCGAAGGCATCCCATTGGCGGACGTCTCGACATCGATGACCATCAACGCCACGGCGGCCATGCTGCTGCTTCTCTACCAGCTGGTCGCGGAGAAGCAGGGCTGCCCGCCCGAGAAGATCACGGGCACCGTCCAGAACGACATCCTCAAGGAGTACGCCGCGCGCGGCACGTACATCTTTCCGCCCAGGCCGTCGATGCGGCTGATCACCGACCTCTTCGCGTACTGCGCTGCAAGCCTGCCCAACTGGAACACGATCTCCATCTCCGGCTACCACATGCGCGAGGCGGGGTCGACCGCCGCGGAGGAGATCGCGCTCACGCTGAGCCACGCGATCGCCTACGTCGAGGCCGCGCAGGCGGCGGGGCTGCAGGTCGACGACCTCGCTCCGCGCGTCTCGTTCTTCTTCGCCTGCCACATGGACTTCTTCGAGGAGGTCGCCAAGTTCCGGGCGGCGCGGCGGATGTGGGCGCGGATCATGCGGGACCGCTTCCACGCGCGGGACGAACGCTCGCAGGCGTTGCGGTTCCACACCCAGACCGGTGGCGTCACGCTGACGGCGCAGCAGCCCCTCAACAACGTCGTGCGCACGACCCTGGAAGCGATGAGCGCGGTGCTCGGCGGAACACAGTCGCTTCACACGAACGCCTACGACGAGGCGCTCGGCCTGCCGTCGCAGAGCGCGGCGGAGCTCGCGCTCCGGACGCAGCAGGTCATCGGATTCGAGTCGGCGGTGCCGTTCGTCGCCGACCCGCTCGGCGGCTCCTACTACGTCGAAAACCTCACCGACCGAGTCGAGGAGGAGGCGCAGGCGATCATGGCCGAGATTGACGAGCTTGGCGGAGCCGTGGCGTGCATCGAGACAGGCTGGACGCAGCGCCGGATCGCGGATAGCGCCTACCGGATGCAGAAACGCATCGAGGCAGGCGAGCGGATCGTCGTGGGCGTCAACAAGTACGCGGAGACCGACTCCAGCCCGGTCGAGATCACCAAGGTCGGCCCACGCCACCAGGTGGCGCAGGCGCGCGCGTTGAAAAAGCTGCGCGCGCGCCGCTCGCAAGCCGCGGTTGATCGGCACCTGGAGGCGCTCGAGCGAGCAGCCCGCGGGACCGACAACCTCATGCCGCCCTTGAAGGCGGCGCTCGCCGACTACGTGACCATCGGCGAGTGCTGCCGCGTGCTGCGCGCCGTGTTTGGCGAATACCACCCCGCGGAGGCTGCGTGATGAATGAATACCCGGCGGTGATTCCGATGATCGCGTACGAGAACGGGCCGGCCGCCATGGACTGGCTGATCAGGGCGTTCGGTTTCGGAGAGCGCGACCGGAGGGTGGAAAACGGACGTCTGACCCACGGCGAGCTCGACACCGGTGGCGGCGGGGTGGTCATGCTGGCCACGCCTTCGCGCAACTACCACGGTCCCAAGCGCCACCGCGAGGAATGCGAGATCGCGAACGCCTGGCATGACGTGCCTTACGTCATCGACGGCTACCTCGTGTACGTCGACGACGTGGACGCGCACTTCGAGCGCGCGAAAGCCGCCGGCGCGACGATCCTCTCGCCTGTGGAAGGTAGCGGTGAAGGTGGAAAACGCTACCGGGCAGAGGACGTCGAGGGCCACCGCTGGATGTTCATCGAGAGGTGACCACGCGCAAGGTCGACCCGCTCAACGAGCTGCGCCAGCGCAAGTACGAGGCCGGTCACGGCGACGCTGAGGCGTTCGCGCGCCAGCACGCGAAGGGCAAGCTGACCGCGCGCGAGCGCATCGCGCGATTGGTCGACCGCAATTCGTTCGAAGAGCTCGACCTCTTCGCCCGCCACCAGGAGGGCGTGCCGGGCGACGGCGTGGTCACCGGGATGGCCAAGATCGACGGCCGCGACGTGATGCTCTTCAGCCACGACGCCAGCGTCTTCGGGGGTTCGCTCGGCGAGGTGTTTGCAGGCAAGGTGATCAAGGTCATGGACCTCGCCGTGCGCAACCGGGTCCCGATCATCGGCATCAACGACTCCGGCGGCGCGCGCATCCAGGAGGGCGTGGTCTCGCTTGCCGGCTACGCCGAGATCTTCTGGCGTAACGTCGAGGCGAGCGGGGTGGTCCCGCAGTTGAGCCTGATCCTGGGCCCGTGCACCGGCGGAGCGGTCTACTCCCCGGCCATCACCGACTTCACCTTCATGGTCCACGGGGTGGGCTACATGTTCATCACCGGGCCGGAGGTCATTCGTGTCACGACGGGCGAGGAGGTGACCTTCGACTCGCTGGGCGGCGCCGAGGTGCACAACGTGAAGTCGGGCGTGGCGCACTTCCTGGCCGAGACAGAGGAGGAGTGCTTCGCCCAGGTCCGCAAGCTTTTCAGGTACATCCCGCAGAGCTGCGAGGACGAGCCGCCCTCGCTCGAATCGACCGACGACGCGGAGCGCGACGCGCCTTCGCTCGCGACCGTCATTCCCGACAACCCCAAAGAGCCCTACGACATCAAGGACGTGATCACCGCGATCGTCGACCACGGTGACTTCTTCGAGGTCCATCCGTACTACGCGATGAACATCGTGATCGGATTTGCGCACCTCGACGGCAGGCCGGTCGGGGTGGTGGCCAACCAGCCGAAGGTCATGGCCGGCGCCCTGGACATCAACGCCTCGGACAAGGCGGCGCGCTTCGTGCGCTTCTGCGACGCGTTCAACATCCCGCTCGTCACGTTCGTCGACGTGCCGGGGTTCCTACCGGGAACGTCGCAGGAGTACGGCGGCATCATCCGCCACGGCGCCAAGCTCCTCTACGCGTTCAGCGAGGCGACGGTGCCAAAGCTGACGGTGATCACGCGCAAGGCGTACGGCGGCGCGTACTGCGTCATGTGCTCGAAGCACATCCGGGCCGACTTCAACGTCGCCTGGCCGACGGCAGAGATCGCGGTGATGGGGCCGGAAGGCGCGGTCAACATCCTCTACCGGCGCGAGCTGGCCGCGGGCACGTCGCAGCGGAGCGAGCTGGTCACCGAGTACACGGAACGCTTCGCCAACCCGTACATCGCGGCGGAGCGGGGCTACATCGACGACGTCATCGAGCCGGGCCGCACCCGCGGTGAGCTGGTCCGCGGGCTGCGCATCGCCGTGCGCAAGGACCGGACGCGCAGTCCTCGCTGGCACGGGAACATCCCGTTGTGAACCTCATCGGGATCGCGATGCTCGCGATGGGGCTCGCGGCCCTGGGCGTCGGAGTCTGGTCCTCCGCGACGGGACGGCGGCCGGTGTGGCTTAGCACGAAGGCGATCGCAGCCAACACAGTTCGCACGTGGGGCGCGGGGACGGCGCTTGCCGGTCTGGGCCTGGCCGTTCTCGGCGTCGGTGAGCTTGCCGCGATGGGCACGCTGATTGGCCTGGCGGGGTTCTTGCTGATCATGTCCGGCGCCGGGCTGGTCACGATCTCGACTCCGCGGCGACCACGCCGCTCCAGGTGAGCGTCCGGCTCGAACCGTGGTCGGCGGACGACATGCCGTTGTTGATTCGGCTCAACTCGCCCGCGATGACAGAGCACCTCGGCGGGCCGGAGACCGACGACCAGCTGGTCGAGCGGCTGCGGCGCTACGTGCAGGCGCAGGCGGACGGCGCGCGGATGTTCAAGGTCGTCGTCGACGGCGCCTCCGCGGGTAGCGTCGGGTACTGGGAAAGGGAGTGGAACGGCTCCAGGGTCCTCGAGACCGGTTGGGGCGTCGTGCCCGAGCTCCAGGGTCAAGGCGTCGCGTCCAGCGCGATGCGGCTGCTCATCGAGGTGGCGAGCACTTCTGGACGCCATGTCGAGATGCACGCCTTTCCTTCGGTCGACAACGCCGCGTCCAACGCCATCTGCCGGAAGCTTGGATTCGAGCTTCAGGGCGAGTACGAGTTCGAGTACCCGAAGGGTCACTGGATGACGTGCAACGACTGGCGCTTCAGCCTGCCCCAATACACTTAAGCCGATGCCGAGACAGGACGCGCAGGGTCGCTGGATCTCCGATGACGGTGCGCAGTACTGGGACGGCACGGCCTGGCGGCCGACCGGGGCTCAGCCTGCCCGACGTGGCATCTCTGCGGTGCCGGCGGTGCTCATCGGTTGCGGCTTCGCGCTCGTGATCGTTCTCATCCTTGGGATCGGCCTCACGGTATTCATCGTCACCAACGCCGACTTCCAGCGCGGGTTCTGCAACGGGTACACAAGCAGCGACCAGAACCTGACGTGCCCCTTCCACCCGTCCTCTCCATAAGGTGAAGCTCCTCGAGTACCAGGCCAAGGAGGTACTGGCCTCGCTTGGCATCGCGATTCCGCCCGGAATCGTCGCGCGAAACGGGGACGAGGCGGCGGCCGCCTTCGCCAGGTTGGGTCCGGTCGCGGTCAAAGCGCAGGTCCCGGTCGGCGGCCGCGGCAAGGCGGGCGGCATCAAGCTCGCCAGGACCGCGGACGAGGCGCGCGACGCGGCCGAGCAGATCATCGGCATGGACATCAAGGGGTTCAAGGTCCCGCTCGTCTACTGCGAGGCCGCGCTCGAGATCGACCGCGAGATCTACCTCGGTTTCACCGTCGACCGCGACGCGCGGGCCAACATCCTGATGCTCTCCGCGAAGGGCGGCATGGACATCGAGCAGGTCGCCGAGGAGTCGCCGGAGTCGATCGCGCGTCTCTATCCCAACCCGTGGCGCGGGCCGCTCGACTTCGAGCTCACCCAGATCGTCTACGACGCAGAGCTTGGCGACATCGCACGGCCGCTGGTCGCCCTGATCAAGAAGCTGTACCGCGCGATCCCCGGGTACGACGCGCTCACCGCCGAGATCAACCCGCTCGTGGTCACGAAGAAAGGCGATGTCGTCGCCGGCGACGCCAAGCTCGAGATCGACGACAACGCCGCGTGGCGCCACAAGGACCTGGAGGAGAAGTACGGCGGCGTCGTCGAAGGCGACCCGTACGAGGTGGAGGCGAAGAAGCGCAACCTCACGTACGTGTCCCTCGACGGTGACATCGGGATCATCGGCAACGGCGCCGGCCTGTGCATGGGCACGCTCGACCTCGTGCAGCGCGCTGGCGGCAAGCCCGCGAACTTCTGCGACATCGGTGGCGGCGCGAAGGCCGAGGTCGTCGAGAACGCGCTGGCCGTGATCTTGATGAACCCGAAGGTCAAAGGCGTCCTGATCAACGTGTTCGGCGGGATCACGCGCGGTGACGAGGTTGCGAGGGGGGTGGTCACCGCACGCGACAACCTCAACATGAAGCTTCCCCTGGTCGTCCGCATGAGCGGCACCAACGAGGAGGAGGGGCGCGAGATCCTGAAGCGGCACGGGATCGAGCCCGGCGTCAGCGGGTGGGAGGCGGCGAAGAAGATCGTCGAGCTCAGTCGCGTGGCGGTAAGCGGATGAGCATCCTTCTGGACCGCGAAACGCGGGTCATCGTCCAGGGCATCACCGGCCGCGAAGGCGGCTTCCACACCGAGCAGATGCAGGCGCTGGGCACCAATGTCGTCGGCGGCACCAGCCCGGGCAAGGGCGGCAGCAAGCACCTGGGCGTGCCGGTGTTCAACACCGTCGCCGACGCCGTCAAGGCCACGGGGGCCAACGCCACCGGAATCTTCGTCCCGGCGCCATTCGCGCCCGACGCGATCATGGAGGCGGCCGCGGCCGGGATCACCCTGATCGTCTGCATCACCGAAGGCATCCCGATCCAGGAAATGATCCGGGTCAAAGACTTCCTGAGGGGCTACCCGCAGGCGCGACTGATCGGTGCCAACTGCCCTGGCCTCATCACGCCGGGGCAGGCGAAGATCGGCATCATCCCGCAGCGCATCACGTCGCCCGGGCACGTGGGCCTGGTCTCGCGGAGCGGCACGCTGACCTACGAGGTCGCGTCGTCGCTGTCGGCCGCGGGCATGGGGCAGTCGACGATCGTCGGCATCGGCGGGGACCCGGTCCTCGGCCTGACCTTCCGCGACGTGGTCCAGCTGTTCGAAAAGGACCCGGCGACGACGCACCTCGTGTTGATCGGCGAGATCGGGGGCAGCGACGAGGAGCACGCGGCCGAGCTGCTGGCGAAGGGTTCGAGGCTGAAAGCCGTTGCCTTCATCTCCGGGCGGACGGCGCCTGAAGGCAAGCGGATGGGCCACGCAGGCGCCATCATTTCCGGTAACCGTGGCACCGCGCGGAGCAAGGAAGAGGCCTTTCAAAAGGCCGGCGTCCAGGTCGCGGAGACGACCGACGACATCGTGGGCATGCTGAGATGAGCTACAGAGCGATCGCGGTGCACCGCGCGCTGCCGGCCGACCGCTTGCGCGACGCTGGGATCTTTCTCGTCCTCGTCGGCTGGCTGCTCTACACCCGCATCTTCTGGGTGCTGCAGGCCGCGCACCTGAGCATGCCGCCGTGCCCGTTCTACTACATCACCGGTCATCCCTGCCCGTTCTGCGGGGGCACGCGGTCGTTCGCCTACATGTGGCGGGGCGACTTCTCGGACGCCGTGCGGCTCTTTCCGCTGGGGCCGTTGTTCTTCGCCGGCACGATCGTCGGTGCCGGCGCCCTCGCGGCGGGTGCGATCACAGGCCGCACCTGGACGCCGAGGCTGACCTCCAGGCAGTGGACGCTGCTCGGCATATTCGCGGGCAGCTCGATCCTCTTCAGCTGGGCGCTCAAGGTCTTCGTCCTCGGCAACTAAGTGGCCGGGCCCGGAGGGCCGCAGCGTATTCGCGGCATCGGCGGCCGGAGCCAAGGAGACGACGAGCACGCGAGGGAGCGCACACCCAGCTGGGGTCCCCGCGCCGTGGTTGCGCGGGGGCAGCCGAGCGCGCGCAGGAGGCGACGCCGGCTTCAGCGCCGAAGGCGCCCGGCCGCCTAGGCCAGCGAAGACGCAAGGACCTTCCGGGACTGGCCACTAAAGTCAGGCGTCTCGGACCCGACGACTGGCAGCTGTACCGCCGGGTACGCCTCGCGGCGCTCAAGGAAGCTCCGTACGCCTTCGGCTCGACGTACGATCGCGAGTTGGAGCTCGACGAGGCCAGCTGGCGTCGCCGCGTCACCGACCGGGTTCGTTTCGTGGTCGGGGTCGATGGGTTCGTCGCCGGAACAGCGAGCGGCGGCGACGGCGACGCGCACGGGTCATCGGCGATGACCGCGATGTGGGTGGACCCGCAGTTTCGGCGGGCGGGCGTCGGCGACCTGCTGGTCAAGACCGTCCTGGACTGGGCCATGGCGGAGGGCTACAGCCGGATGTTCCTCTGGGTCACCGCTGTCAACCTCAACGCCGAGCGCCTGTACGCCCGCAACGGCTTCGAGCGGACAGGAGCCAGCCAGGACGTGCGGCCGGGCGAGCTCGAGCTCGAGATGTCTAAGAGCCTGCGATCAGGCGCGTGACGGTCGGGTAGACGTAGCCGGTGCGCTGGGCGGCGTTGCCCGGGTCGATCAGGTCGTGTGGTAGGGCGTCGGACCTCGGGAACTCGAACGTCTCGACGTGAGTCCCGTGCGCGCGCCACGACTCGACGAGCCTGTATGTGAACCGATTGTCGAGGCGTGGCTCGTTGGCGTTGGTGACGACGGCGATCGACTTCGTTTTGGGCGCCTCGCGCCGGGCCGAGCTCGTCAGCCGGCGGCCGCACTCGAACAGCGCCGCGTAGGCGTGTGTCGACAAGCGGGGGTAGCCGTACGGCGGACCCAGCTTCTCCTTCAGCCGCCCGTTCCACCACATGTAGAAGTTCGGGAGCCTTTGCGCGGCCACGCTCATGGCCGTGAGCACGGGGCCGGGGATGGGCTTGAGCCCGAGCATCGGCGCGATCAGCACCGCCCGCTCGACGCCGTCGCGCGTCTGGGCGAGCAGGCCGGTGAGGATTCCGCCGAGCGAAAGACCGGCCACGGTGAGTCTGTCGCCCAGCCCGGCGCCGACCTGCGCCGCGCGATTGGCGACCGCGACCAGGTGATCGGCGCGAAGCTCGGCGATCGACGTGTTCAGGCGGTCGGCGTAGCCGTGGCGCGGGTAGCGGGGGATGACGACGTTCCACCCGCCCTCGAAGAGCCGGCGGCCCAGCGCGTCCATCTGCTGCGGGCAGTTGGTGAATCCGTGCAGCAGCACCAGCGACCGGTCGACCCGGCGCCCGTGTGTGTACAGGCGCGTGCGGCAGAGCGGGTTGACGTTGGGGCCGTCGAGGTCCTGGAGGCTCCCCGCGATCTGCATGGCTTCGGAGTAGTCGGGCAAGATTTGTTGCGATGGATTTTGAACTGACACCGGAGCAGCAGGCGATCCGCGACACGTGCCGCGACTTCGCGCGTGAGGTCATCGCCCCCGTCGCGGAAGAGCTCGACCGAGAGCACAGGTTCGGCTACGACGTCATCCGCCAGATGGGCGAGCTGGGCCTGTTCGGTCTCCCGTTCGCGGAGGAGTCGGGCGGCGCGGGCGGTGATTTTCTTTCGCTCTGCATCGCGATCGAGGAGATCTCCCGGGGCGATGCCGGCGTCGGCATCACGCTCGAGGCCGCGGTGTGCCTCGGTTCGGCTCCGATATACGACTTCGGCACGCCGGCGCAGAAGGAGAAGTGGCTGCCGGACCTGCTGGCCGGCCGCAAGCTCTGGTCGTTCGGGCTGACCGAGCCCGAGGCGGGCTCGGACGCGGGCGCGACCAAGACCCGCGCCCAGCAGCGCGACGGCAGCTGGGTGATCAACGGCGCCAAGCAGTTCATCACGAACTGCGGGACAGACATCTCGGCGGGCGTCACCATCACGGCGGTCACCGGGCGCGAGAAGGACGGCGACCCGGAGATCAGCGCGATCATGGTGCCGACGGGCACGGCTGGCTATCACGTGCTGCCCTCGTACCGGAAGCTCGGCTGGCACTCGTCCGATACGCATCCGCTCTCCTTCGAGGACTGCGAGGTACCGACCGAGAACATGCTTGGCGAGCGGGGCGGGGGGTACCGGCAGTTCCTGCATACCTTGACCGGTGGGCGTATCGCGATCGCAGCGCTGTCCGTTGGCGTGGCCCAGGCGTGCCTGGACGCCGCGCTCGCCTACGCGAAGGAGCGCAGGACGTTCGGTGAGCCGATCTCCAAGCACCAGGCGATCCAGTTCAAGCTCGCGGACATGGCCACGGAGACGGAGGTGGCGCGGACGATTGTTTACCGCGCCGCCGCCACGTATGGACACGAGGGGTCGGAGACGAGTGACGAGGTCCGGCGGCTGGCGGCCATGTCCAAGCTCTACGCGTCGGAGGCGTCAAAACGCGCGGCCGACAACGCGGTGCAGATCCACGGCGGGTATGGGTTCATGGAGGACTACCCGGTCGCGCGGTACTGGCGGGATGTGAAGGTCAACGAGATCGGGGAGGGGACTTCAGAGGTGCAGCGGATGCTGATCGCGCGTCTGCTGGGCGCCTAGCCCCTCCGGCCGCTGCGCGGCCACCTCCCCATAAATGGGGAGGACTACACAACGCCTCCGGCCGCTGCGCGGCCACCTCCCCATGAATGGGGAGGACCACAAATAGTTAGCGGTAGACCCCGTTGTGGCCCAGGCTGTGCAGCCCCACGTTCGGGAAATACGTCAGTCCGTGGTCTTCAGCACCGACCGGAATCCGCGCCAGCAGCGTCCCCGTCGTCGTGTCGAACACGTACACCTGCGCGTTGTAGCGCCCCGACGCCCACAGCCGCGAGCCGTCGGGATTCAGCTGCAGCATGTCCGGGCTTCCACCGCCGGGCATGACCCACTTCGCGACCACCCTGCGCGTCGCGAAGTCGATCACCGAGATCGATCCTTCGAGGCGGTTGGACACGTAGAGCGACTTGGTGTCGCGTGACACCTGCAGGCCGTGGGCGCCGCGGCCGGTGGGGATGAACTGGATCTCCTTCATCGCCACCGGGTCGACCACCGACACGCCCATGCGCCCCTGGTTCGTGACGTAGAACACGGACCCGTCTGGCGAGAGCTTGACGTCGATCGGCAGTCCGCCCACCCTCACGGAGCCGACGAGCGCCATCGTGTTCACATCCACCTTGGCGACGACGCCCGAGTACTCGGTGGAGATCATCAGGTACGAACCGTCGGCGCTGAAGTCGAGGTGGTCCGCGCCGGGCCAGGGGATGCCCACCGACCTCAGCAGCTTCCAACCGTGCCGCCAGTCGCGGAACTCGATGCGCTGGAGCCGCTCGACGACGTCGATGGCCTTGGTGCCGTCCGGCGTGAAGTACAGGTTGTAGGGGAACGGGATGTTGACGATTCCTTTCGGCCGCCCGGTATGGATGTCGAGCACCGTCAGGCTGCTCGACCCCTCGTTGTCGACATAGAGCGCGCTCATGTCCCACGCCGGCGCGATGTGGTGCGGGATCGCCCCGACGCCGTAGTGGTCGATGATCTTGTAGGTGCTCGGGTCGATCACGTCCACGGTGCCCGCCATGCTGTTCGGCACGTACACGCGCGCCGGCAGCTCGCACAGCGGACATGGCACGGTGCCCGACAGCGTGTTGGCGTAGACGTTGAACGCGGGGTCCGGCAGGCTCGTCGGCTGGGTATCAGGCGCCGGCAGCAGGCGGGCCGGCTGCTGGTCCTCGGTCGTCGCGCCGCCTGTGGTCACCGGAGGCGCGGTCCACACCACCGCGGTCACGACCGCCGCAGGGCTCACGACCGCGAACGCGAACACGAAGGCGAAGAAGATCCGAAACGCGCGGGTGCGCAGGGCCTTGCCCACCGCTCCGGTCCGGTCTTTACTCGTCTGGAAGATCTTCAAGTTTTGGAGTCAGCTCGCAAACCCACCTGCCGTCGTCGAGGCGGCGGATGAAACGGGTGTATCCCTGGTTGCGAGCCACATTGAGGAATTGTTCCTGGGTGATGAGCGTGCGCAGACGCGCAAGGTCCGCGTACGTGCTGTCGCGCATGATTCCGCCGACCACTCCGGCGAGCTCGCGCCACTGCCCCTCAGAGAGGGGCTCGCCGTAGCCTGCGATCGTGACCAGCAGCGCGGCGGTGGCGCCGGTAATCGTCTCGGGAAGGATCTTTTCGGACTTGGCCCGGGCGATGATCTCGCGCCCGGTGCTGATGATGTCCGCGATCCGATCTCGCCGGACGCCGATTATGTCCCGGCCGCTTCCTACGGTCGTTCCCTCGAGGTATCTCGGCCCTGCGTCCATTGTCAAGCCCACTATTCTAAGTAACGCCTGAGTTGGATCTCGAACTTGAGCCCGATCACGCGGCCTTCCGCGCCGCGGTTCGGGAGATCGCCCAGAGCGTGGTCCAGCCATTCGCCGCCGAGGTGGATCGGGACCAGCGATTTCCTCGCGAAGCGATCGACGCCGCCACCCGATCTGGGCTGATGGGCGTGTTGATACCGCGCGAGTACGGCGGCGCAGGGCTTGACGCGCTCGCCTTCACGATCTGTATCGAGGAGCTTGCCCAGGCTTGCGCCTCCACGGCGGTGATCGTCGACGTGCACACCAGCGTCGGCACCGAGCCGATCCTGCTGTTCGGCGACGAAGAGCAGAAGCGGCGTTGGCTCCCACGCCTCGCGCAGGGCGAGCTGCTCGGCGCCTTCGCACTGTCGGAGCCGTCCTCGGGATCGGACGCCGCGTCGCTCAAAAGCAGCGCCCGGCGCGACGGCGACGCATACGTGCTGAATGGCACGAAGGTCTTCATCACCAACATCGGCCACGCCGGCCTGTACATCGTCTTCGCTCGCACCGGCGCGGACGAGCGGGCGGCCGGGATCAGCGCCTTCATCGTTCCCGCCGAAACCGGGGGAGTGCGAATCGGACAGGTCTTCCACAAGATGGGTCTCCACGGCTCGCCGACCGGTGAGCTCGTGCTCGAGGACGTGCGGGTGCCTGCCGGCAACCGGCTCGGCGCCGAGGGCCAGGGCTTCACCGTCGCCATGCGTGCGCTGGATTCGGGTCGCATCGGCATCTCGGGCCAGGCGCTAGGGATAGCGCAGGCCGCAGTCGACGAGACGCGCGCGACGATGCGCGAGCGAGGCCACGACCAGGGCGACGATTTCACGCTCGCGGAGATGGCCGCGCGCCTCGAGTCGGCTCGTCTCCTCGCCTATCACGCCGCGTGGCTGTGCAGCCGCGGCCTGCCCTTCACACGCGAGGCCTCGATGTCGAAGCTGCACTGCACCGACATCGCGATGCAGCTGGCGGTCGATGCGCTGCAGATTGCGGGCGAGGATGGCGCGATAAGCGGCAGTCCTTTCGAGCGTCACGTGCGCGACGCCAAAGCGCTCCAGATCTACGAAGGCTCGAACCAGGTGCAGCGTGTGGTGATCGCGCGCGAGTTGCTGCGAGCCGGATAATCAAACTCCGCATGGACTTCGAGTTCAGCGCCGAGCAGGTTGCGATCCGCGACACAATTCGCGAGCTTGTGCAGGACCGCGTGGCTCCACGCGCCGCCGAGATCGACGAGAAGTCCGAATATCCGAAGGACATCGAGAGGCTCTTCGCCGACAACGGCATCCTCGGAATTCCATTTCCCGAGGAGTACGGGGGCATCTCCGGTTCGAGCGTCACGATCTGCATGGGCATCGAGGAGATCGCCAAGGCGTGCGCCAGCTCGTCGCTGATCCTGGCGGTGCAGGCGCTGGGCTCGTATCCGATCCTGGTCGCGGGCTCGGAGGAGCAGAAGAAGCGCCTCTGCCCGCCCCTCGCGTCAGGCGAGAAGGTCGCCGCGTACGCGCTGTCCGAGCCCGGAAGCGGATCCGACGCGGGCGCCATGACGACCCACGCCAAGCGCTACGGCGACGAGTACGTATTGAACGGCACAAAGCAATTCATCACTCACGGCAGCGTCGCCGGGACGCTGGTCGTGTTCGCTCATACCGGCGGCGAAGACCACCGCGGAATCTCCGCCTTCGTGCTCGAGCGCGAGACGAGCCCATGGACCGTGAGCAAGGTCGAGCACAAGCTCGGCATCCGCGGATCGCCGACGGCGCAGATCGTGCTCGAGGACGTGAAGGTTCCGGCCGCCAACCGGCTCGGCGAGGAAGGCGCGGGGTTCAAGCTCGCCCTCGCGGTGCTGGACCGGTCACGGCCGGGGATAGGCGCGCAGGCGCTGGGCATCGCCGAGGGCGCGTTCGACTATGCGCTCAACTACGTCAAGGAGCGCCGGCAGTTCGGACAGCCGATCGCGAGCTTTCAGGGCATCCAGTTCATGCTCGCCGACATAGCGACGCAGATCGAGGCGTCGCGCCACCTTGTCTACCTCGCCGCGACCAAGGTCGACGCCAAGGCGCCTGACCTGACGAAGGTGGCGGCGATGGCCAAGCTCTTCGCGTCCGACATGGCGATGCGCGTAACCACCGATTGCGTGCAGCTTCTCGGCGGCTACGGGTACATAAGCGACTACCCTGTCGAACGAATGATGCGCGACGCCAAGATCACCCAGATCTACGAGGGCACCAACCAGATTCAGCGTGTGGTGATAGCCCGGGCGCTTCTGCGTTGAGTGCGGAACCCGAGCAGCAGCGCCCGGTGCCGCCGCCGCCTCCTCCTCCACCGCCGCCGCCACCACCTCCGCCCGTGCCGCCGCACTCCATCCCGCGCTACTACGGCCAGGCGGCGCTCGCGCGGCCGGCGGCCATCCCGCGGCCGGGGCGCACGGACAACCGAGCGCTCGTATCGCTGCTCGCCGGCATCTTCGGGTTGCTGCTGTCCTTCCTCGGCCTGCCCGCGCTGGTCCTCGGACCGATCGCGTACTTCATGGGCAAATCGTCCGTCAACCGCATCCAGGAGTCGAAAGGTGAGCTGGGTGGCCGCAGCACGGCGGTGGCGGGCTGGGTCATGGGCGTCGTCGCCACCGCGATCGGCGCGATCGTTTCGCTGGTGTGGCTGACCCTCGGGCTCGTCCTGGTGTTCGGACCACCACCCACCTAGCCCCGCGATGGATCGAGTCGGCGACGCGTTCGTCTGGCCGTTTCGCGATCCCGAATGGACCCAGAAGATCGTGATCATCGGCCTGATCGCGCTCATCCCGATCGTCGGCGCGATCAACGCGGCGGGCTGGATGATGGCCACGATCCGCCGGCTGCGCGCGGGCGAGGAGCGGCTCCCGCCCGGCAACTTCGATTACCTCTGGCCGGGCTTCCAGCTCTTCGTCGTCCTGCTGGTCTACTACCTCGCTGTGTTCGTCGTCGCGGGCGTGTTCTTCGGGCCCGCGGTTCTCCTGCTGTCGGCTCAGAACAATCCGCACGGAAGTGGATGGCTTGTCCTGTTGGGCGTCGCGCTGCTGCTGATGGCCTTCGGGCTCACGCTCATCGGCTCGCTGGCCGTCTATGGCGTGATCCCCGCGATCACGCTCGGAGTCCTGGACGCCGGCATCGGCGGAGGATTCTCGCTGCCGACGATCCTGCGGCGGACCACCCGGCGGCCGACCAACACGCTTCTTGCCGGCCTTATGCTTCTCGCCGCCGGATTCATCGGCGGGTTGGGGTTCTACGTCTTTTACGTCGGTCTTGTGATCACCTACCCCTACTCGCTGGCGATGGAGGCGTGGATCATCCACAAGTTCGAGGAGGCCCTGAGTGTCTGACGTTCCGCCGCCACCGCCGCCGCCACCACCGGGAGGCGGTTACGACCCGACGCCGCCTCCACCGCCGCCGCCGCCTCCCTCGGGAGGCATGAACCCGCCGCCCCCGCCGCCGGGCGGAGGCTACGTCCCACCACCACCGCCGGGCGGAGGATTCTCGGGCGGCTACGTGCCCCCGCCGCCAGGGGCCGGCTACGGCGCGGCTTACTCGGGCTACGCGGGCCAGCGCACCGACGGTCTTGCCGTCGCGGCGCTGATCATCGGGATCGTCTCCATCGTCTGTTCGGTCGCGTGCCTCGGCATCATCCTCGGCCCGACGGCCGCGATCATGGGGTTCATATCGAGGCAGCGCATCGCGACCAGCGGAGGCGCGCTGGGCGGTGGGACGCTTGCGATCGTGGGTCTGATCCTGGGAATCGTCGGCTTCATCGCGGGCGTTGGCGCGTTCTTCTTCTGGATCTACGCCAGCTCGCTGAGCAACTCGACGGCCTCGCCCACGGGTTAACCCCCGTAACCGCAAGCCGCGGTGCACCGTTGTTAGAATCCCGGTGCTCATGTCTCGGGCCAGGCCGAGGAAGGCCAGGCGTTCCCGCTACCGCATCTCCTATCGCCTGACCAGGTCTGTCCCTGCGGCGATCATCGGTGTGCTGCTTGTCGGCGCCATCATCGCGGCGACGCTGACTTACAAGCGCCTCGACGAGTTCGTCTCCACGACCACCGGACATCACATCAACCCGGTCGGCGAGGTGGTCCAGGCGATCGACCCGCAGCCGGGGACGCTCGCGTACAAGCTGAAGCACGGACAGCGTGTCAACGTTCTGCTGCTCGGCCGCGGCGGATACGAGAACGACGCGCCCTACCTGACCGACTCGATCATGGCCGTCAGCATCGATCCCGCGACCAACCGCGTGATGATGCTCTCGGTGCCGCGTGACCTCGTGGTCCATCTGAACCTGCAGACAGATGCCTCGAGGACGTGGACCAACAAGATCAACGCGGCGTATGAGGTGCCGTACACCAACATCATCTGCTGTGTCGCCAAGCAGTACACCGGTCCAAACGGTGGCGGCTACGCGGCGGAGCACGAGGTGGGCAAGGTGACGGGGCTGACGTTCGACCGCTACATCGCCATCGACTTCGTGGCGTTCCGCGACATGGTCAACGCCCTCGGCGGCGTGGACGTCTGCCTGACCACGAACCTTGACGACTACTCATACCCCGACTACTCGAACGGCTATCACCCGATCCATTTCAAGGCCGGGTGCCAGCACCTGAACGGCGAGCAGGCGCTCGAGGTCGCCCGTTCGCGGCACGCGATCCAGCCGCAGCAGGCTTCGGACTTCGGGCGCGCCAAACGGCAGCAGGACATCATGCAGGCGATCAAGCAGAAGGCGACGACGGTGAACGGCTTCGCCAAGGCGCCGGCGCTTTTGAGCGCGCTGCAGAAGAACATCAACACCGACATGACACCATCGGACATGAAGGCGATCTACGACTGGGGCAAGAACATTCCTGACAGCTCGATCATCCGTGTCGCCCTGACCGCGCCGTCCGGCGCCGCCGACGGCAACCTGCTCGACGCGTACAACTGCGGCATGGGACCCGGTGTGTCCCAGCTGTGTGCCGACGACCAGACCTACGCGATGATCCACAAGTACGTCGCATCGATATTCATCGACCCGCAAACGCTGGGCGAGAAGGCGCCGGTGCAGTTCGCCAACGGCACCAACAACTTCAGTGACCTCGACTCTCGCGTGACGTCGATGTTCGACCCGACCGGACTGCAGCTCAACGACCCGGTGGCGCACCGGGCGTCGAGCCAGACCGTCATCCTCGACTACTCAGGCGGCAAGTTCCCGCTGACGGCGAGGTGGCTGCACGGCTTCTTCGGCGGCACCATCGTCAACGCGACGCCGACCAACCCCGCGCCGGCCCGGGGCCAGCAGACCTACGGCCTGGTGGTGATCCTGGGCCACGACTTCGCCCTACGCTGGTTGGGCGAGTAACTCCGACAGCCACCTTCTAACCAGGTTTCGATCGGGCGACGTCCGTGCGCTCGCGCGCGCGATCAGCCTCGTCGAAAAGCGCGATCCCGCGGTGCGCGAGCTCGAGGATGCCCTGCGCAGGGACGGGAAAGTCCCCGGCGTGGCCGGTTTCACCGGCGCCCCGGGCACCGGTAAGTCGACCCTCGTCGACGCCGTCATCGCTCACCTTCGCAAGCAGGAAGCGTCGGTCGCGGTGATCGCCACCGACCCCAACTCGCCGTTCACCGGTGGGGCGATCCTCGGCGACCGGATCCGCATGCAGCGGCACGCGCTGGATGACAAGGTCTTCATCCGCAGCATGGGGGCGCGCGGCCACCTCGGCGGCCTCTCGCTGGCGACCCGGGAGGCGATCCGGCTGCTGGGAGCCTTCGGGTTCGATCAGGTGATCCTCGAGACGGTCGGGGTGGGGCAGTCCGAGCTCGAGGTGGCGGCGGTCGCCGACACCACGGTGGTCGTGCTGACGCCGAACGTCGGCGACAGCGTGCAGATGATCAAGGCGGGGATCCTGGAGATCGCCGATGTCTTCGCGGTCAACAAGTCCGACATCGACGGCCACGCGCGGGTCGTCGCCGAGCTGAGGACCATGATCAACATGGCGCCCAAGACCGCCTGGCGACCGCCAATCGTGGCCACCATCGCCACCCGGGGAGAAGGCGTCGACAGGCTCTGGGAGGCCGTGCTCCAGCACCGCAAGCACCTGGAGTCGAGCGGCCGCGCCAAGGAGCTGGTCGAGCGGCGGCTGCGTGACGAGACGGCCGAGGTGGCCGCCGAGATCGCCCGCGAGCGCGCCCGCCAGGCGCTGACGGAGGACGCCGCCCTGGCCGAGCGCTTGTTGAGCGAGGGAACTCCTTACCGAACGGCGGAGGAGATCCTGGACCGAAAGCGATAATCAAATTCAGATGAAAGTTCGAGCCCGCGACGCAAACGAGGTGTGGCAGGAGGAGTTCCAGAGGAGCCCGTCCCGGGAGGACGGCCTCGAGACCTCGACCATTTCCGGCATCCCGCTGCGGCCCCTCTACACCAAGGCGGACCAGCCGAAGCGCGACGAGGAGTATCCCGGCCAGTATCCGTACACGCGCGGCATCCACGCCAGCGGCTACCGCGGCCGGCTCTGGACGATGCGCCAGTTCTCCGGCTTTGCCACTGCGGAGGAGACCAACCGGCGCTACAAGTACCTCCTCGCCAACGGCCAGACCGGACTTTCCGTTGCCTTCGACATGCCGACGCTGATGGGCCAGGACTCGGACGCCCCCACCAGTCGCGGCGAGGTCGGGCACTGTGGCGTTGCCATCGACTCGCTCGCTGACATGGAGACGCTCTTCGAGGGCATCCCGCTGGGCGAGATCACCACTTCGATGACGATCAACTCGCCGGCCGCGATCCTGCTGTGCATGTACATCGCGGTCGCCGAGAAGCAGGGCGTGCCCGCCACGCAGCTCGGAGGGACGCTGCAGAACGACATCCTCAAGGAGTTCATCGCCCAGAAGGAGTTCATCTTCCCGCCGGCGCCGTCGATGCGACTGGTGGTGGACTCGATCGAGTACTGCGCACGCGAGGTGCCGAAGTGGAACACGATCTCCATCTCCGGCTACCACATCCGCGAAGCCGGATCGACCGCGGCGCAGGAGCTCGCCTTCACGCTCGCCGACGGCATGGCTTACGTCGACGCGTGCCTCGAGCGCGGCATGCATATCGACGATTTCGCCTCCCGCCTCTCTTTCTTCTTCGACGCCCACATCGACTTCTTCGAGGAGATCGCCAAGTTCCGCGCCGCCCGGCGAATCTGGGCGCGCTGGATGCGCGAGCGGTACGGCGCGCAGCAGGAGCGCTCGTGGAAGCTGCGCTTCCACACCCAGACCGCGGGGGTGTCGCTGACGGCGCAGCAGCCCGAGCTGAACATCGCGCGCACCGCGATAGAGGCGCTGGCCGCGGTGCTGGGAGGTACGCAGTCGCTGCACACCAACGCAATGGACGAGGTGCTCGCGCTGCCGACCGACAGGGCCGCGCGCATTGCGCTCCGCACCCAGCAGTTGCTCGCCTACGAGACTGGTGTGGCCAACACGATCGACCCGCTCGGGGGCAGCTACTTCGTGGAGTCGCTTACCGACGAGATGGAGCGGCAGGCCGAGGCGTACTTCAAGCGCATCGAGGAGATCGGCGGAGTGATCCCGGCGATCGAGGTCGGGTTCTTCCAGAAGGAGATCGCCGACGCCGCGTTTCGCTACCAGAATGAGCTCGAGCAGAAGAGCCGGATCATGGTCGGCGTCAACGACTTCACGGTCGACGAGGAGGAGCCGATCGAGATCCTGCGAATCGACCCGCGGCTCGAGAGCGAGCAGGCCGAGCGTGTGCGCGAGGTGCGGCGCAAGCGCGACCAGGCGAAGTGCACGAACGCGCTCAACCAGCTGCGCAAGGCCGCCGCAGGCACGGACAATCTGATGCCGTACATCCTCGACGCCGTGCGCGCTTACGCGACCGAAGGCGAGATCATGCAGGCGATGATCGAGGTCTTCGGCACGTACACCGAAACCGCGGTCGTCTGATGGCAAACGTCGCCACGAAGCCGATCCGGATCGTGGTCGCCAAGGTCGGCCTCGACGGCCACGACCGCGGGGTCAAGGTCGTCGCCCGCGCTCTGCGGGACGCCGGCTACGAGGTCATCTACACCGGCCTTCGCCAGACGCCCGAGATGGTCGTCGACGCGGCGCTGCAGGAGGACGCGCAGGTGATCGGCCTTTCGATCCATTCGGGCGCGCATATGACGCTGTTCCCGGCCGTGGTCGAGGAGCTCAAGCGCAGGCAGGCGACCGACATAGTCGTCTTCGGCGGCGGCATCATCCCCGACGACGACATCGCGGCCCTGAAAAAGCGCGGGGTTGCGGAGATCTTCACTCCGGGCACTCCCCTCCAGGACATCGTCGACTGGCTGCGAAATCGTTTTCCGGAGTCGCCCGCCAAGCCTTAACATTCGGCGGCAATGTCGACGGAGCCGCCGGACCAGGTTCCACCGCCACCTCCGTCGTCGTCACCACCACCGCCACCTCCTCCCGTGCCGCCCCCACCGGCGTCGCCCCCGCCGCCTCCCAGCGGCGGTTCGATGGTTCCACCTCCACCCGCCCCGCAGCCCTACGGCTACGGCGGCGTCCCGGCCTACGTCCTGCCTGACGCCCAGGGCGCGATGCCGGCGATGGTGCTCGGGATCATCTCCCTGGTGGTGCTGCCGCTCGGCTGCTGCTGTGGCATCGGCAGCATCGCGTCGGTCGTCATGGGCATCCTCGCCGTCGTGTTCGGCGTCCAGGCGCGCAACCGGATCAACGCTTCAGGCGGAACGCTGGGTGGAAGCGGCAAGGCGATGGCCGGCATCGTTTGTGGTGGGATCGCAGCCGGGCTGGCGGCGATTCTCTTCATCCTGGGCCTGGTCATCGGCCTGGGCAGTGGCACGTTCTTCAACGCAATCAACAACGCGATCCAGACGCCCTCGCCCTAACTGAAGGGCCCCTTCGTCAGCTCGTCGTGACGATCGTCCCCGCGACCTTGTCGTGGATCGCCTGCTTCTCGGGGTCCCACAGCTGCCAGAGCCAGCCGATCGCCCCGATGATGCAGATCGTCAGCAGGACCTCGAGGTACCAGATGAAGCCTCGAAGCGCCGCCTTGGCGACGTCGGGGTACTGACCCGTGGCCTTGTCGCGGACCTTGAAGCCGAAGATCATCATGCCCACCGTCTGGCCGCGCTGGCTCAGGAAGTAGGCGAAGTAGGCGACGTAGGCCACGACGCCGATGCCACCCGAGATGTAGCCGTGGGTATCGTTGACGATCCGGTTGATGATGGCAAGGACGATGCCCAGAAGGATGACGTCGATGAGTCCGCCCACGATGCGGAGACCTGGACTGGCGAGGTTGCCTGCCGGAGCGGCCATCGCGCCTCCGTAGCTCGGGGGCATGGCCGGCGGCTGGCCCGGAGGAACCATCGGCGGTTGACTCGACGGCGGAGGTGGAGGAGGAGGTGGGTTTTGCATGTTCGCGTATCATATTCGGGCCTCTCCAAGCAGAGAAGCCCTCATGCAGCTGAAAGCCTCACCCCGCCAGCCACTCGGTAAGCGCTCGCGCCGCCTGATGCGCGAGGGCAAGCTGCCCGCGATCGTCTACGGGCACAACACCGAACCGACGCCGGTCACGCTCGACCGCATCGAGTTCCAGAAGGTGTTTATCAAGTCGGGCCGCACGCACCTCGTCGATCTCGTCCTGGACGGCAACCGGACCGAGAAGGTGCTGGTCCGCGAGATCCAGACCCACCCACGGCGCCAGGGCCCGATCCACGTCGACTTCTACCAGGTCAACCTGCAGGAGAAGATCGAGGTCGAGGTTCCGGTCCATGTCGTCGGTGAGTCGGCGCCGGTGAAGCAGGGCGACGGCGACGTGCTCCAGCCGATGCACTCGATCCGCGTCGAGTGCCTCCCGACCGAGATCCCCGAGGATTTCGAGGTCGACATCACGCCGCTGGACGAGATCGGCGCCGAGCTGCGCGTGTCCGCGATCAAGGTGCGTGCTGGCGTCACCGTGCTCGACGATCCCGAGGAGCTGGTCGTGAAGATCGTGCCCAAGCGCGAGATGAAGGTCGAAGAGGAGATCCCCGCCGCCGAAGCCGCCGTCCCGGCCGAGGGCGAGGCCGCCGAGGGCGAAGCGCCGGCCGAGGGCGAAGCAGCCGAGACCGAGGAATGATCGCGGCCGCCCGAGGCGGCTACGACCTCTCGCACGACCTGACAACCGGCGGCCCGGTGCGCGACATCCTGTTCGTGATCGTCGGGATCGTCGTCCTGCTGGTGTTCATCGTCGCCGCGCGTCTCATCGCTCACCTAGCGGGGGAGCAGCTCCTCAAGCGTCACGTCCGCGGCGACATGGTCGTGCTCGGGCGGAGAGTCGTCACCGCGCTGGTCATCGTCATCGGCATCTTCGCGGCGCTGGGTTTTGCCGTGGAGAACGCGAATGTGCCGCTCTTCGGCCTGTTGCTGGCCACGGTTGTGGCCGCGCTAGGCGTCCAGGACCTGCTGCGCGACTACGTATCCGGCTACTACGTCCTGCTCGAGCGGCACATCAGGGTCGGCGACCACATAAGCTTCGGCGGCGACGATGGTGTGATCACCGACGTAAGGCTGCGGGTCACGCTCCTGCGCAACGACGAGGGCGACCTCGTCGTGGTCCCCAACTCCGAGCTGTTCACCAAGCCGGTGACCATCCGCAGCCGCGGCGAACCTACGACAGCGCCCCGAGAGTGATCCGGCACAGAGCCTCGTAGTCGTCGCCGGCAAGCTCCGTCTCCTGCGCCAGCAGCTGGCGGATCATCTCGGAAGCGCTCCCGACGTGAATTCCCGCGGCGACCTGGGTCGCCAGCGAGCGCAGGTGAAACGTGTGGTCGAGCTTGTGGCTGGACGCGTCCAGGTCGACCTTGACCTGGTCGAGCTGCACATGCTCCGACCAGCGCTTGACCTCGGCCTCGCCCGTCTCGGGCGCGTCGGACAGGTGGAGGCAGTTGAGCCCGCCGAAGATGCCGTAGCGCTCGCGCAGCGAGCCGGGCCTCGACCTCGCGATCTGCGTCTCGCCGAGGTCGTAGCGCATCAGGCCTAGCGCCTGCGGAGAGGCGGTGACCCGGCCGACGATCACCGGCAGCGCGGTCATGAAGTCGACGAGCCAGGAGAAGAATGGCCGCCCCTGCAGGAAGTCGTAATGACTCTCGATCAGCGACGCCGGCGGCTTGAACCATTCCAGGGATTCGATTTTCCAGTCGCGCTCCGACGAGAGCCAGCCCCAGATGCCCGCCCGAGAGGCGAGGCGGTAGGCCGAGTCGGGTTTGAAGATGAGGAGCGCGTCAGCCACGCAAGCCGCCACATGAGCGGATAGTCCGGACTATCGACCCGTTTCGCTCGCGGAAATAGCTGTTAGTCGCGACTATCCCAGAAAGGCGGGGCGCCATGTAACGGCTTATTTTCTCGGGTTGCGATCGCGGGGGTTGGCCGAGTAGACCTTCCGCCCCTTCAGCTTCTCCGGCATGTGCACCTGGTTCGTCGCGACGCCGCCCTCGTAGTCGTGCGCGTACTGGTATCCGCGTCCGTAGCCCATCGACTTCATCAGACCGGTCGGCGCGTTGCGCAGGTGCATCGGCACGGGCTCGTTGCCCGTCTCCTGGATGAGCTCGCGCGCCGCCCCGTAGGAGGTCAGCGCCGAGTTCGACTTCGGCGCCAGGGCCAGGTAGAGCGCCGCCTCGGTGAGCGGGAGCACGGCCTCGGGCATGCCGACGAAGTGCGCCGCCTGCTGCGCAGCGATCGCGACCCCAAGCGCCTGCGGATCGGCGAGGCCGATGTCCTCAGCGGCGAGGATGACGAGGCGGCGCGCGACGAACATCACGTCCTCGCCGGCCTCCAGCATCCGCGCCATCCAGTAGACCGCGGCGTCCGGGTCGCTGCCCCGGACGCTCTTGATCAGCGCCGAGACGATGTCGTAGTGCTGGTCGCCGGCGCGGTCGTACAGGAGGTGGCGCTCCTGCATCGCCCGCTCGACGTGGTCCAGATGAATCGCGCCCTCGCCGGCCAGCGCGGCCGCAGCCTCCAGTCCGTTGAGCGCCACCCGCGCGTCGCCGCGCGCTACCTCCAGCAGCGCGCCCATCGCGTCGTCATCGATCGTCGCCTTCAGCTCCTCGAGCCCTCGCTCGACAACCTGCTTCAGCTCGTCGCGATTCAGCTGCTCCAGGCGAAACACCCGGGTGCGCGAGAGAAGCGGAGCGATGACCTCGAAAGAGGGGTTCTCGGTGGTGGCGCCGATCAGGGTCACCGTGCCTTCTTCGACGTGGGGCAGGATCGCGTCCTGCTGGGCCTTGTTGAAACGGTGGATCTCGTCGATGAACAGCACGGTCCGGAGACCCGCGCGGCGGTGGATCCTGGCTTCCGCGACCACCTTTCGCAGGTCCGCCACCCCTGCGGTGACCGCCGACATGGCCACCATACGGGCGTTGGTCTCGTTCGAGAGAAGGCCGGCGAGGGTCGTCTTGCCGCTGCCGGGTGGACCCCAGAGGATGATGCTCGGGAGGTTCCCGCTGCGGGTCAGGCGGCGAAGGACGTCGACGACCTGCCCCTGTCCGACCAGCTGCTCGAACTTGCGAGGCCGCAGGCGGGTGGCGAGCGGGGCATTGGGCTCCGTACCCGCCGGGACCGGGAAAAGCTCTCCCTGATCTGTCACGGCTCTAGATTCTGATCTCGGCACGCTTAACGAGGCCCGCGACCTACAATTCGCCGGTCATGACGACCTGCTGGTACTGCAGCTCGGAGGTGCCAGAGACCTCGCAGTACTGCCCAAGCTGCGGCCACAGCCAGATCGACCGCACGTCCAGCCCGCTGTTCGGGGTCGTCGACTCGACGACCGGGATCTGGAACGCCAAGTTCGTCAACGCCCTGGTCGGCCAGGAGGCCAACCGCGCCGTCCGCTACCACCGCCCGCTGTCCGTGCTGGTGGTCGAGCTCGACCACGCCGAGCACATTCACAAGGAGCTGGAGTCGGTGCAGGTCGAGGCCCTGCTGCGCGAGATGGCGGAGCGGCTCGGTCAGGCCATCCGCGACACCGACACTGTGGGATACCTGGAGATGGACGGGCCGCCGCACTTCGGGATCGTGCTCCCCGAGACCGACGAGCAGGGCGCGGCGCTGGCCGCGGACAAGATCCGGCGCTCGATCGCCTCGCACGACTTCGGCACCGGCTCCTGGAAGCGCATCACCGTCAGCTGCGGCGCCGCGACCATAGACGCCAACTACCGTCCGGCCGACGAGGCGGGCGTCATGAACCGCCGCGAGTACACCGGCAACCTGCTGCGCGAGGCTTACCAGGCGCTGGACTTCGGCCGCTCGGCCGGGACTAACCGGACGACGGCCGGCGCCTACCGACGCTGAGCCGAATCTTTCTGATTCGGCACGCCGAGGTGGAGAACCCGCATCGGGTCCTCTACGGCCACCTGCCCGGCTTTCACCTGAGCGCGCTCGGCCGCGCGCAGTCCGCCGCCGTCGGCCGGCGATTGCGCCCGGAGGGAATCGACCTGATCGTGCATAGCCCGCTCGACCGTGCCGTCGAGACGGCGGAGATCATCGCGGGCGAGCTCACTCCTCCGCCGCCTCTCGAACCGGATCCGAAGCTCCTCGAGGCCGAGTTCTCCCGCTACCTGCAGGGTGTGCCGTTCTGGCAGATCCCGATGCGCCGGCCGCTGTGGCTCGTGCACAAAGCCAGGCGCGGACTGCTGCCAGGGGACGAGACGATCGAGTTCATGGGCAAGCGGGTGCTCGACACGGTCCAGCGCCTCGCGGCCGCGCGGCCAGGCCAGGCGATGGCTCTTGTCAGCCACGCCGACCCGCTGAACGCCGCGTGGATCCTGCTCGACGGGCGGCCGCAGAACGAGCGCGAGATGCACCGCAAGAGCATCGGCAAAGCGGGCATGCTGCAGCTCGAGATGGAAGGCGAGACGCCGAAATCGTGGGAGTACGTGCCGCCGCCGCGTATCGACAAACCCGAGAGCGCTGCCGCGTAGCCATGAAGACTTTCCCCAAAGGATTTCTCTGGGGAACGTCGAGCGCGGCGCACCAGGTGGAGGGGGACAACAGGAACAACGACTGGTGGGAATGGGAGCAAACGCCGGGCCATATCGCCAACGGCGACACTTCCGCGGTTGCGTGCGACCACTACCACCGCTATCGCGAGGACTTCGCGATCCTGCGCGACCTTCACCAGAACGCGCACCGGCTGTCGATCGAGTGGTCCCGGATCGAGCCCACGGAAGGTGAGTTCGACTCGCGCCAGATCAGGCACTACCGCGACGTCCTAGGCGAGCTGCGCGAGCAGGGGATCCTGCCGATGGTGACGCTGCACCACTTCACCAACCCCCTGTGGTTCATCCGCAAGGGTGGATGGACCTCGTCCGATTCCCCCCGCGCCTTTCTTCCGTTCGTGCAGCGTGTGGTCGACGAGCTCGGCGACCTGGTCGGGATGTGGTGCACCATCAACGAGCCGACGATCTACGGCGTGAACGGCTGGATCAACGGCGAGTTCCCGCCCGGTCGTCACGGGGACCTGGTCGCGCAGTATCGCGTGGCGGGCAACCTGCGGCGCGCGCATGAGCTCGTGTACGCCGCCGTCAAGCGTCGCCTGCCCGATGCCCCGGTCGGACTTTCGCACCACAAGTTCCTGCTGATGCCGGCGTCGGGTTCGCGGCTCGACCGCATGGCCGCCGCCGCCGCCCAGGCGGTAACGGACCGATGGCCGGTCGGACCCGGAAGGCTCGAGAAGGTGGTGGAGGCGTCGGGCGACTTCATCGGCGTCGCGCACTACTGGGGGCAGCTGTGCGCGTTCGATCCGCGACGGCCACGCGATCAGTTCATACGCCGGTTCAACCCGCCGGGCGTCCCCGTGACCGACATGGGTTGGGCGTCCGACCCCTCGTGGATGCGGCAGGTGCTGACCGACCTCAAGCGATACGGAAAGCCGGTGTACGTCACCGAGAACGGGATCGCCGCGCGCGACGACGCCGTCCGCGAACGCTACGTGCCGGATGTGCTGAAGCACGTCCAGCTCGCGATCGACGACGGAGTCGACGTGCGCGGCTACTTCCACTGGACCAACATGGACAACTTCGAGTGGGCCCGCGGGTACAGCGCGCGGTTCGGCTTGATCGCCGTCGACCGCACCACGCTCGAACGCACGGTCAAGCCGAGCGGGCGACTGTACGCCCGGATCGCGACCGCGAACGCGCTCCCGGCTTAACTAGACTCAGGCGGATGTCTCGCCGCTCGGTGGCCATCGGCGTTGTCGCCGTCGTGCTGGCGTCGGTTCTCATGCTCTCGCTCGCCTGGGGCCTGCAGCACACCGCCCTCGCCAATCCGCCCGTGCTGGGCAAGCCGGCGCCTCACCTTGCGATCCAGACCACCTCCGGAACCGAGGTACGCGTGTGGGAGCTGCAGGGCAGGCCGGTCGTGCTGAACTTCTGGGCCTCCTGGTGCGGGCCCTGCGTCGAGGAGGGCGGCGTCCTCGCCTACGGTGCCGGCTCGCATCCCGGCGTCGCGTTCGTCGGCGCTGACAACCGGGACACTCAGGCGGGCTTCAGCGCGTACGAGCAGCGACATCCCCACGGGTACCCCGCCGGTCCGATCGTCACCGGCAGCTACCAGTCGTACGGAGTTGCCGGCTTGCCGGCGACGTTCTTTATCGACTCCCAAGGCGTGGTCCTGGCGTCGTTCACCGGACCGCTCGACGCCAGCACCCTGAACCACTATCTCGGGCTGATCGGCTCATGACGCTTGCCCTCAAATGGGGAATCCCGGTCGCGATCGTCGCCGCATGCGTGGGCTACCTCATTTACACGGCGTCAGGCGGGACGAGCGAGTACTACGTCACCGTGTCGGAGCTTCAGGCGCACACGCAGACTGGCGACGTGCGGGTGGCCGGAGTCGTGCAGGACGACGTCCAGAGGTCGGATGGCGGCCTGCACGTGACCTTCACCGAGAGGGACGGCACGGCGTCGATGCCTGTCGAGTACTCGGGCGCACTGCCTGACATCTTCAAGCCCGGCATCACCGTGGTCGCGGAGGGCAGGCTTGGCGGCGACGGCGTCTTCCACGCCAGGGCGCTGCTGGCCAAGTGCCCCTCACGCTTCTCGACCCAGCCCTACACCTCGTGATAATCGGCTACGTAGGAGGCGGTGCGCTCCTCGCCGGCCTCGTCCTCGGCGGATTTTCGATGCTGCTGTCGTTCTGGGCCGGCGCCCGCGAGGATGCCGTCTTCATCCAGGTCGGCCGCCGCGCGTTCTACGCCGCCGCGGCGATGACGCTGCTTGCCTCGGTGCTGCTGGAGGTCGCGCTGCTGACCCACGACTTCTCGCTCGCGTACGTCGCCGAGCACACCGACCTGAGCACGCCCCTCGCCCTCGTGGCCGCGGGTTTTTACGGTGGCCAGGAGGGATCGCTGCTCTACTGGACGCTCATCCTCGGCCTGCTGGGCAGCGCCTCGCTCGTCGCGAGCAGCTCGCTTGGCGGGCGCGTGGCCGCCTACGCAGCGGGCATCCTCGCCGCGATCCTCACGTTCTTCCTCTTCGTGCTTGCGGTCGTCGCGAGCCCGTTCGAGCTGCTGTCGGTCACGCCGCCCGACGGGCTCGGCCTCAACCCGGTGCTTCGCGACGGCGGCATGCTCATCCACCCGCCGGTCGTGCTCGCCGGCTTCGCCGCGTTCGCGATCCCGTTCGCCTTTGCCTGCGCCGCCTTGCTGGCGGGTCGCGCGGACGCCTCCTGGATCGCGCACACCCGGCGCTTCGCGCTCGTCGCGTGGTGCCTGCAGACGACCGGGCTCTTGCTCGGCATGTGGTGGGCGTACCACGTGCTCGGATGGGGCGGGTACTGGGGCTGGGACCCGGTCGAGAACGTCGCCCTCATGCCGTGGCTCGCCACTACCGCGTATCTCCACTCCGCGCAGGTGCAGGAGAAGCGCGGGCGCCTCCGAGCCTGGAACTTTGGCCTGGTGATCCTCGCGTTCCTCCTCGTCGTCTTCGGCACGTTCATCGTGCGCAGCGGCGTCGTCCCCTCCGTGCACACATTCGCGGTCAGCGCGATCGGTCCGTGGTTCCTCTCCTTCCTGGGAATCTCCATCGCCTTCTCCGGCGTGCTTCTCGCCTCCCGCGCAGGCTCTCTCGGCGCGGCCGCAACCCGGCCTGCCGCGGCCATCTCGCGCGAGGGCGCCTTCGTCCTCCAGAACGTGCTTCTGATCGGCGTGATCGCCGTCGTGTTCTGGGGCACTGTGCTGCCGCTGGTGTCAGGGATGTTCGGCCTGGAGCGTGTGGTCGGTGCGCCGTACTACGAGCGAGCGGCCGCTCCGCTGCTGGCGGCGCTCCTCGCCCTGATGGCGGTCGGACCGCTTCTGCCCTGGCGGCGCGCCGGGAGGCCGACCCTGCGCGCGCTCCGATGGCCGGCCGCGACCGCCTTGCTCGCCCTGGCCGTGCTCGTGGCGGCAGGCGTGCGGTCGGCGCCCGGCCTGATCGCGATTCCGCTGGCCGCCGCGGCGGCGTCCACCGTCTTCACCGAGTACGGTCGCGCGCTCCTGCGCAAGCCTGAGGCGATCCTCCGCGGCCGTCGCCGCTACGGCGCCTACCTCGCCCATCTCGGCCTGGTCGTGGTCGCCGTCGGCGTCGCGGCGTCGCACCTCGGCCAGCAGGAGAAGGACGTGAGGCTGGCTCCCGGACAGCAGGTCACCGTTGCCGGCTACACCCTGACGTACACGGGAGCCGAATCGCGCCAGAACGGCGACCACACGGATTTCGTCGCCGGGATGCGGTTCGGCGACGAGACGCTAGAGCCCTCGCGCGTGACTTACGCCGGGCTCGGCGGCCAGGCGCTGACCCACGTCGCCATCTCGACAACGCCCGTCGCCGACGTCTACGTCGTGCTGGCGGACACGAACCAGGACGGCTCGGCATCGTTCCGTGTATTCGTCAACCCGCTGGTGACCTGGATCTGGGCCGGAGGCGCCGCGATCATCATCGGGGTCGTCCTCGGCAACCTGGGCGAGCGCAGCCCGGTTGGAGAGTTGGCAAGACGGCGCGTCCCCGCTACTCTCCCCGTGTAGCGATGGCGATCATCGTCGCGACGCTGCTTCTGTTCCTGGTGGGGCCGTACGTGCTGTGGCCTCTCCTCAAGACACCGCCCGAACAGCCGTGAGCCTGGTCGTCGGCAACGGCCTCACGCACTGGTTCGGCCGCGAGCTCGCGCTCGAGGGAGTCGACCTCGTCATCGACACCGGCGAGCACATGGCCGTGCTCGGCGAGAACGGCGCGGGCAAGACAACCCTTCTCCGAATCCTGGCCACCATGCTCAAGCCCACCTCGGGGCAGCTGCAGATCGCCGGACTGGACGCCTTCAAGGAGCGGCGCCGGCTGCGCCATTACCTCGGCTACGCGGCCCACGCGACGGGACTGTACCCAGCGCTCACGGCGGTCGAGAACCTCGAGTTCTTCTGCGACCTGCAAGAGGCGAGCCGGACTCGCGTCGACGAGTCGCTCGACGTGGTCGGCCTGGCCTCGGTCGCAAAGCGCCGCGCCGGCGAGCTGTCGCGGGGCATGCAGCAGCGCCTGGCCCTTGCGCGGGCGATCCTGCACGAGCCACGCCTGCTGATCCTCGATGAGCCGGACGCCAGCCTCGGCGATGACGCGGCCGACCTGCTGACTCGGCTGATGCGCGACAGGACAGTCGTCATGGCCACGCACGACCACGCGCTCGCCAACCGCCTCTGCCAGCGGACTCTCGTGCTCCGCCACGGCCGCTCGCATGGCACCGCGAGCCGCCTCCGCGTGGTCAAATGAACCCCGTCCGGGTCGCGCTCGCCGTCGCGCGCAAGGACCTGAGGTCCGAGTGGCGGACGCGCGAGATGGTGCCCGCGCTCGCGCAGTTCATCGTCCTCGCGCTGCTGATCGGCAACTTCGGATTCCAGATCGACGGGCACAACGCGCCCACGATCGCGCCGGGGATTTTGTGGCTGGCGTTGGTGTTCGCGGGCCTCGTCGCCTTTGGGCGGACCTTCGCCGCCGAGCGCGAGCAGGCGTCGCTGGAGGCGATGCTGATGACCCCGGCGTCGCCGGTCGCGATCTTCGCCGGCAAGGCTCTTGCCGCGTCGCTGCTGCTCGTGATCTGCGAGGCGGTGCTCCTGCCCGCGTTGACGATCTTCTTCGGCACCGAGCTGAACGGTGATCTGATCTTCGCCGTCCTGCTGGCGACCATCGGCATGGCCGCGCTGGGCGTGATGTTCGCGGCGCTCGTGGCGCGGGTCCGCGCGCGCGAGCTCCTGCTGCCCTTGCTCACGCTCCCGCTCTGGATCCCTTTCGTGGTCGCGGGCGGCCAGGCGGTGCAGTCGGCGATGGGGCTGCCGGGCAACTACCAGGAGGCGATCGGCCTGCTCATCGATTTCGACATACTCTTCGTGGTGCTCACCTCACTCGCCGCGCGTTTCGTGCTGGATGAATAGGTACGAACGCTGGGCGGCAGCTGCTGTCGCCCTCATGCTCGTCGCCGGCGCCGCGATCTTCTTCTACGCCCCGACCGATTTCCTGCAGGGGCCGGTGCAGCGGATCTTCTATCTGCACGTCAGCTCGGCCATCGCCGCCTACGGTTGCTTCGCCGTGGTGCTGGTCGGCGGGCTCATCTACCTGCGCAACGAGAGCGCCATCGCGGACCGTTTCGCGCGGGCGGGCGCACTCGTCGGAGTCGTCTTCACCACCGTGACGCTGGTCATGGGGATGCTGTGGGCCAAGCCCATCTGGGGCACGTTCTGGACGTGGGACGCGCGGCTGACCTCGACGCTCGTGCTGTGGATCATCTACGCGGGCTACCTGCTGGTGCGCCGGCTCGCCGAGCCGGGACGCCAGGCGGCGCGGCTGGCCGCGGTTGTCGGCATCTTCGGCTTCATCGACGTCCCGATCGTCCATTTCAGCGTCACCTGGTGGCGGACGCAGCACCCCGGGCCGATCATCGTCAACGACGCGCTGCCGGCGCAAATGCTCGCGACCTTCCTTTTCACGATGGCCTGCACGCTGGTGCTGGCGGCCGTGATGGTCTGGATCCGGTACCGCATCGAGACGTTGACGGACGAGCGGCTGCACGTCGCCGAGCCGGTGCAGATGGCGACTTCACGCGAACCGGAGCCGGCCCAGTGAGCTACCTGATCCCCGCGTATCTCTTCGCGGTCGGGGTGCTCGGCGGCTACCTCGTGTACTCGCTCCGCAAGCTCAGGGAGTTGGAATCGAAGCAGTAATCGTCGGCGCCGGCCCGGCCGGCGACGCGGTTGCGGCCGGCCTGCGCGACGGCGGCTTTTTGGGCCGTATCACGCTGATCGGCTCCGAGCCATGGCTCCCCTACGAGCGTCCCCACCTGAGCAAGGAATATCTTCTCGGCAAGCTCCCTCGCGAACGGCTGGCGCTGAGGCCCGCGGCGCAGTACCGGGACCACGAGATCGACCTCGAGCTCGGACGGCGTGTGGTCGATCTCGGCCTCGATGAGCGGCGGGTGCTGCTCGAAGACGGCGGCACGATCGGTTGGGACCTTCTCTGCATTGCCACGGGGTCCGACGCCCGCAGGCTCGCCGGGTTCGACAGCGCGATGTACTTGCGCGAGCTGGACCAGGCGGAGCAGCTCAAAGCCCGCATCGACGCGGGCCTGCCGCTGCGGATCGTGGGCGCAGGCTTCATCGGCTGCGAGGTCGCCGCGGCCGCCGTCCAGAAGGGATGCGAGGTCCACGTCTACGAGGCCCTGGAGCAGCCGTTGATCCGAGTGCTCGGGCCCGGCGTTGGCGCGTACCTCGCAGGGGTCCACCGCAGCCGCGGTGTCGACCTCCATCTTCACGCTACGGCGTCCTCGGCCGATCTGGTTGCGGTCGGCTCGGTACCGCGCGTCATGGCCGGCGTCGACGTCGACGGCGGCGTGGTCGTCGACGAGTTCGGCCGGACGTCAGTCCCGGACGTGTTTGCGGCCGGCGACGTCACGCGTTTCTTTCATCCGCTTTACGAGACCCGAATCCGCGTCGAGCATTTCCAGACCTCGCAGCGGCAGGGGTTCGCGGTGGGGAGGACAATGGCGGGCGCGCCGGCCGCCTACCGCGAGGTGCCCTGGTTCTGGTCCGACCAGTACGACCTCAACCTCCAGTATGCCGGCGCCGGACTTGCGTGGGACGAGACCGTCGCGCGGGGCGAGCTCGGCAAGCCGCCGTTCACGGTCTTCTACCTCAGCGGTGGGCGCCTGGTCGCGGCCGCCGGAGTCAACGACCACCACACCATCGCGCGCGCCCGCCACCTGATGGAGTCGCGCAAGAGCGTCACGACCCGGCAGCTGGAAGATCCGAGCTTTGACCTTCGGCGAGCGCTTGCCTGAGCCGCGGAGCGAGGCCGAAGACGATCCGCTCCGTCAGCCCCCAGACGACGCTCTCTTCGTGCGCTAGGTAGCGAAACCTCCACGTGTCCTCGGAGACGCGCCACTCGCTGTCATCGAGGAGACGGTCGAGCGGAATCGCCAGCACGCCCTCCAGCTCCCGCACGTCGTGCACGAACGATTCGACCGGGTCGGGCAGGTGCGCGACGAAGGGCACGACCGAGAAGTTGGTGACCGCGGCGTAGATGGGATCGCCCGCGCCGAGCGGCACCAGGCGACCGACCGGCACGCCGATCTCCTCGGCCACCTCGCGCTGCGCCGCCTCCCAGGCCGACTCGCCCTCCTCGACCCCGCCACCCGGCAGCGCAACCTGGCCAGGGTGATCGCGAAGGTCGGCCCGGCGGCGGACGAACGGCACCGTCCAGCGCCCCGCGGCGCGGTACAAAACGAAGGTCACCGCGGCGTGGCGAGCGCCTTTTCTGAACTCACCCCAGGCTTCGACGGGCTTGAACAGGTGTTCGACCTGTACGAGAAAAGGATCCTTCATCCGGCTTTCTGCAGCGGGTAAGCTTGGAAAAGGAGCTCAAGATGATCGACCACACGTCTAGCCGCATCGAGCAGCAGGAGATGGCCACCATCCGGCACAACCGCCGGCGCTACGCGTTCCACCGCATGCTCAAAGCCACCGACCGCATACTCTGGCGCCTCGAGGAGATGAACCGGGACGGCGTCAAAACCGTTCCCAAGCGCGTGAGGGAGGAGATCCACGAGGCCGTCGACGAGATGCCGGAGAGCGTCCGGGAGCCGTTCCGCGAGACCAGCGGGGTCCAGGAGACGCTGGACAGCCTGTTCGAGATCCAGGAGCGGCTGTTCCGGTGGCGCTACCCGGACTGGCACGACTTCGACCCGGACGACGAGCGCTTCGACTTCGTGGCCAGCTAAGCGCCGCTTGCGACTGTCAGGTACAGGTCGGTCGCGTAGGCGGTCAGGAATCCCGCCAGCAAACCCCAGGCGAAAGTCTGCGGCGTGCTGATCCGGCGGCCGAGGTTGAACAGCTCGTTCAAGACGTAGAGAAGGGCGCCGGCCGCCACGGCGAGGAACGCGATCGAGAAGTAGGTCGAGCTCGCGAGGTAGCCGATCCAGGTGCCGATGAACGTCGGCCCTCCGCCGATCAGGCCGGCGAGGCCGATGAAAGTCCATGAGGGGGGCTTTTGCTCGGTCGTCAGCGGGGCGGCGATGCCGAAGCCTTCGGTGATGTTGTGCAGCGCAAACCCGATCGCCAGCACGCCGGTGAAGGCGATCGCCCCGACGTGCGCCGACTCGCCGATGGCGAGGCCCTCCGAGAGGTTGTGAAGGCCGAGGCCCGTGGCGATGGCCAGCGACAGAGACCGAGCGGACGGGTTGGCGTGTCCGTGGCGGAGGTGGCTGAAGACTGTGCGGTTGAAGTAGACGAGGCCGAGGAGGCCGACCCCGATCCCGACCGCGAAGATCACCGCCATGGCCCCGAACGTTCCCCGCTGTCCGCCCACCGCCGCGGCCTCGACCGGCCCGCCGGCGTGACTGAGGATGTCCCAGAGCAGGAAGACGAGGATGCCGGTGGCGAAGGCGTTCAGAAAGCCCTGGAGCGGCTTGGGCAAACCGTGCATCCGCGCGACCGGAAGGCCGAGGAAGACGGTGCCGCCCGCGATCGCGCCCAGTAGGACGGCGCCCCATTGGCTCATAGTTGTCTCAGCATGTTAGTACGCTCAAAAGATGCAATTAGATCAGTCTAACAACGGGGAGCGGGAGCCCTCGGAGGTCGTCTCCCGGTACCTCGAGGCGATCTACTACATGTGGTCGGAGAACGAACCGCTCCGGAGCGCGCGCCTCGCAGACTGGCTCGGGGTCAGCCGGCCCACGGTCGCCGTCGGACTGCGGCGAATGACCCGCGACGGCCTGGTCCGGATGAACCGCCGTAAGGAGATCGAGCTCACGGACGCGGGCATGCGGGCGGCAGAGGCGATCGTACGGCGGCACCGGATCATGGAACGCTGGCTGACCGACGTCCTCGGCCTGGACTGGGTGGCTGCCGACGCTGAGGCGGCGCGGCTGGAGCACGCGGTGTCGGAGGTCGTGGAGCGGCGCCTGTACGAGGTGCTCGGCCGGCCGAAGACCTGCCCGCACGGCAATCCGATTCCAGGCCACACCGAGGCCGTGCCTGAAGAGGTCCGGCTGTCGTCGCTGGACGAGGGGGACCACGCGGCGATCACCAGGGTCTCAGAGGTGGCCGAGCGCGAGGCGCCACCGCTTCTCGCCTACCTGCACGACCGCAGCCTGGTGCCGGGCCGTCAACTTGTTGTCATGGAAACCGACTCGGTCGGCAAGACGGTGCGCGTGCGCGTGGCGGACCGCGACGTCACCCTCAGCCACGAGACCGCGTCAAAGGTGTGGGCCGTACGGGGCGGAAGCGGTGCCTTAGCTCGGACCTCCAGAGGCGCTAGGCCGGCGCCGTCTGCGGCGAGGCGCAGAAGGCGCAGCGACGGGCGTCCTTCGGGATCTCGCTGAGGCACTCGGTGCACTTCTTGGTCGTCGGGTCGGCCGGCGGCTCCTTGCGTGAACGCTCCACCAGGGCCGTGTAAGGCACGACGACGAAGAAATAGATCACCGCGGCGATTAGCACGAACGCGAGCAGGACGTCGATGAAGTCGCCGTACAGGAACCGGCTCTTGTTGATCGTGAAGTAGAGGCTGGAGAAGTCGGGTTTGCCGCCCACCGCCGCGATGAGCGGTGTCACGAGGTCCTTGACGAAAGCCGTTATCACGACGCCGAACGCAACGCCGATGACGACCGCGATCGCCAGGTCGACGACGTTGCCGCGCAGAAGGAATGCCTTGAAGCCCCGCATCGCTCTTCCTCTCCTTATGACGAAACCGAAACGACCACTTTTCCGAACTGCTCCCCGCCATCGAGCCGCTCCAGGGCGGCCTGCACTTCATCCAACGGATACACCTCGTCGACTACTGGGCGCAGGCCGTCGTCGATAGCCTCGAGCACCGCCTCGAATTCGCCAGCGTTCCCCATCGTCGAGCCCAGTATGTCCAGCTGGCCCCAGAAGAGCCGCGGCATGCCGATCTCGGCCTTCACGCCTGACGTCGACCCGCATATCACTATCCGCCCGCCGGCCGAGACCGCACGCATCGACTCGTTGATGGTCGCCGGCCCTACCGACTCGACGACGACATCGACGCCGCCTCCGCTTGCCTCGCGCAACGGCTTGCTGAAATCGGCGGAGTCGAAGACCGCCTCGGCGCCGATCTCGAGGGCGCGCTTCTGCTTGGCCTTCGACCGGCTGGTGGCGAAGACGCGAGCGCCCAGATGCCTGGCGATCCGGATCGCGGCGACCGCCACGCCTCCGCCGGCCCCGACGACCAGCACTTTCTCGCCCGCCTGCAGGCGACCGCGCGTCGTCAGCATCCGCCACGCGGTGAGAAACGTGAGTGGAAACGCCGCGGCCTCGCCCCAGGAGAGGGCTTTCGGTTTCGGATGGACGTTGCGCGCGTCGACGTGGAAAAGCTCGCACGCCGTCCCGTCCGTGTGCTCGCCGATGACGCCGAAACGCGGGCACCGGACCTGCTCGCCGCGCCGGCACCACTCGCACTCCCAGTCGCACACGACGGGATAGATGACGACCTCGTCGCCCGGCTTCCACCGCCCATCGCCCGAAGCGTGGACCACGCCCACGCCGTCCGCGGCGATGACTCGGGGCGGGGTCACGCGCTGCGCGCCGTGCGCCAGCCAGAGGTCCAGGTGGTTGATCGACGCAGCCCGGATGGCCACGGCGACCATGCCTTCGGCTGGCGCCGTCCGGGGCCTTTCCCGGACCCGGACGCCCGCCGGCCCGACCGGCTCCTCGAATACCGCCGCCCGGCCTTGACTGAGCGGGGTCATTTGCGAAACTTAACCAAATCTCAGGCGGCTTGTTCGGAGCGCAACCCTACCGTGAACAATCTCGTTTCCAAGGCTATGCGGGCTGTCGTCTTCCTCCTCACCCTCGGTTCTTTGCTTTTGTCTGCGCTCCCGGCGCAGGCGCACTCGGCCCTGCCTCCGGGAAACCAGCCGATCAAGTACTCCCGCTGGTCGTATCCAAGCCAGATCGCCTACGGCCCGATCGAGGACGGGACGGCCAACCTTGGCCAGGCTCCTGCGCCGGGCGCGTTCCTGACGCTGCCGTTCATGGGCCCGCACTACATCACCTCGCTCTTCGACCACTGCGGCCCGAACTACAACGTCAGCGGCCGCATCTGCCGCTACGACGGTATCGTCGCCTCGTCGAAGGTGGGAGGGCCTGACCCCGGCTTCGACGCAGGCTACGCCCAGACCCCAGGCGGACACGACTACCTCTACTACTCGGGCCACGACGGCTACGACTACGGCCTCTTCTACGAGCCCGTCGCCGCCGCCGCGCCCGGCCGCGTCATCCTCGCCAACTGGCTCGTGCCTGGCTGCCACACATGCCTCAGCGGCCAGACCGTCGAGATCGACCACGGAAACGGCCTGATGACGTTCTACGGCCACCTCGCCCACCTCTGGGTCAGCAGAGGCCAGTGGGTCTCGCGCGGGCAGGTGGTCGGCATCTCCGGGATGACCGGCACCGCCACGGGTCCGCATCTGCACTTCGGGGTGTACTACTTGAACGGCAAGGGGCCGGTCGACCCCTATGGCTGGTCCGGTGCCGGGTCCGATCCGTACTCCGGGGATCTTGGCGACCTGTGGCTCGGCGGATCGCCCCGCTATGCCCCGATCACGATGCCGAGCGTCGGGGTCAACGCCTACTCATTGCCGGACGACCCCGCGACCATCCACGTCTCGTGGTCGAGCCCCGGCAGCATGCGCTTCACGGTCTACCTCGTCACGGAGGACGGCGTGCGCAGGGTCTGGCACACGAGCAACGGCAGCTCCGGTGCGACCTTCGCGGGCAGGGCCGGCCAGTCCTACTGGTTCTGGGCGACGGCCACCTCGGCGCTCGGCTGGACGGACGGCGGGGGCTCGCTGGTCGTCCAGGTTCCGCATCGGAATCACGGAGAGTTGTCCCTCTAGACTTCGTTCGGTGATCGCCGAGGCCCTGAAGGGCAAGACCATCCTGGTCACCGGCAGCACCGGCTTCCTCGGCAAGTCGCTCGTCGAGAAGTGCCTGCGCTCGATCCCGGAGATCGCGCGGATCAACCTCGCGATCCGCTCCAGCGCACGCAGACCGGCCGCCGACCGCCTCGAGCGCGAAATCTTGTCCAGCCCCGCGTTCAAGCGGCTCAAGGAAGAGCTGGGCGAGGACCAGTTCGCGAGGCTCGCGGCCGAGAAGCTCGCCGTGATCGAGATCGACCTCGGGCGCGACGGCCTGGGACTCAGCGAGGCGTCACGCGAGCAGCTGCGGGCTTGCGACGTCGTCATCCACTCGGCCGCGGCCGTCGAGTTCGACAACCCGGCGGACCTTTCGGCGCAGACCAACCTCCTCGGCGCCGCACGGCTGGTCGAGGCGCTGCGCTCGAGCGGAGCTCGGCCGCACCTGGTCCACATCTCGACCGCCTACGTCGGCGGCATGCTGCGCGGCCTCGTGCGCGAGGAGCCGCCTCTCGACCCCGGCCTCAACTGGCGTCACGAGGCCGAGGTGCTGTCGAGCCTTCGCGCGCCGGTCGAGGAGGAGTCGCGCAGCCCCGAGGTCTTGAACAAGCTGGGGCGCCAAGCCCGCTCACGCATGGGACCGGCCGGCATACCCGCGGTCGCACGTGCGACCGAGCGCCTGCGCGAGCGATGGGTGAAGGACCGCCTGGTCGAGCGCGGCCGCGTGCACGCGAACTCGATGGGATTCTCCGACATCTACTCGTTCACCAAAGCGATGGCCGAGCACGCGGTGGTCGAGCTCCACGGCGACATCCCGCTCTCGATCGTGCGGCCCTCGATCATCGAAAGCGCGCTGGCCGAGCCGTTTGCAGGGTGGCTCGAAGGTTTCCGCATGGCCGAACCGCTGATCCTCGCTTTCGGGCGCAACGTGCTGCGGGATTTTTCGGGCCTGCCCGACTCGCTGCTCGACATCATCCCCGCGGACTTCGTCGTCAACACCGTGCTCGCGGTGGCGTCGAATCCGCCACCGGACGCGAAGCCGCGCGTCTACCACGCGGCGTCGGGAAGCCGGAACCCGCTGCGCCTGCGCCGCGTCGCCGACGAGGCGGGCACCTACTACACCGCGCATCCGCTCCGCGACCGCTACGGTCAGGCCATCGGGACGCCGTCGTGGACGTTCCCGACGCGGCAGGAGATAGCAACGCAGGCGCGGATCGCGCTGCGCGTGGTCGAAGCCGCGCAATGGTTCGTCGAGCGGCTGCCGCTGGGCGCGAGCATGGCCTCGGTCTCTGACGACCTGAACGCCGAGCGCGAACGGCTCGACCGCGGCCTCAACCTCATTCAGCTCTATGGCGTCTACACCGAGGTCGACTGCATCTTCGACACCCGCAACGTGACGGCGCTGTGGGAGAAGGTACCCGCGGCCGAGCGCAAGACGTTTCCATTCGACCCGGCGCTGTACGACTGGACTCATTATTTCCAGGACGTTCACTTTCCGACCGTGGTGCGCATGTCGCGCGCCGAGACGGTCGCGCGCAAGGGCAAGCAGCCCAGCGGCAGCACCGCGCCGAAAGCTGAATCGAGCTCGGTGCGGTCGGCGATGGAGAGACGCGCCGGCCGCGCCGACGTGCTCGCGGTGTTCGACGTCGACGGCACGCTCGTGGAGACGAACGTCGTCGAGTACTTCCTCTGGATGCGCCTGCGCGCGCAGCCGCTCGAAGACTGGCCGGCGTTCATGGCCCGGATGCTGCGGCAGGCGCCGCGCTGGCTCTACCTCGAGCGAAGGTCGAGGGCGGAGTTTCAGCGCAGTTTCTACCGCGAGTACGACGGACTCGACCCCGAGATCATGAAGCGCCTGGGACGCGAGGCCCTCGACGCCGTCACCCTTCGTCGCGTCTACCCCGAGGGCATGCGCCGGATCCGCGAGCACAAGCGCGCTGGGCATCGGGTCCTGCTGCTGACGGGCGCGCTCGACGTGGTCGTCGAGCCGCTGGCGGAACTGCTCGACGTCGAGGTCGACTGCGCGCACCTGCTGACCAGGGACGGCCGGCTCACAGGCGACCTGCAGTCACCGCCGCCCGCAGGCGAGGCCCGGGCGGCGCTGCTCGAGGAGTACGCGGCGAAGAACGGCGTCGTGCTGTCGGAGAGCTTCGCTTACGCGGACTCGCTGTCCGACCTGCCGATGCTCGAGCTCGTCGGCACGTCGGTCGCCGTCAACCCGGACGCGCGCCTGTCGCAGGTCGCGGGCCAGCGCGGGTGGCGGATCGAGCGCTGGAGGATGGCGCCGGGGAACTGGCGGCTGCCGATGCCGGACCCGCGCTCGCCTGAGTACCTGGAGGCGGTACGGCGATGACTTCTGCTCTGCCGCCCTCACCCCGACCCTCTCCCGCGAAGCGGGAGAGGGGGTGATGAATTGTTAGCCATTCAGTATGTGAGGTCGATACCCGCTTTTGCGCTAGTCAAGGCCGCCGGTGGTAGGCCGGACGTCGCCACCAGCGCACTCTCGATGCTGAAGCTCGGCGACGTGCCTGAGCCGGTGCTCCCGGCCGGCGACTGGGTGCGGGTGATGCCGAACCTCAGCGGCATCTGCGGCTCCGACCTCGCGGCGATCAGCGGCCACGTGTCGCTGTACCTCGACCCGCTCACGAGCTATCCGTTCGTTCCCGGTCACGAGGTGGCCGGCGTACTCGACGACGGGTCGCGGGTCGTCATCGAGCCGGCGCTCGGCTGCACCGTGCGCGGCATCGACCCGCCGTGCCCACGGTGCGCCGAAGGCCGGCCGGGCCTCTGCTACAACGTGACCGACGGTCCCATCGAGGTTGGCCTTCAGACCGGCTACTGCGCCGACACCGGCGGCGGTTGGGGAGAGGTGCTGGTCGCGCACCCGTCGCAAATACACACCGTCCCCGAAACGCTCAGCGACGAAGCCGCGGTGCTCATCGAGCCCTTCGCGTGCTGCATCCACGCCGCGCTGCGCGGCGGCGCGACCAAAGACGACATCGTCGTCGTCTCGGGCGCGGGCACGATCGGCCTGCTCACGATCGCCGCGGTCAAGCTGTTCACGCCGCCCAAGCGCCTGATCGCCATCGCCAAGCATCCGACGCAGGGCGATATGGCGCGCAAGCTGGGTGCGGACCAGGTGGTGCCGCCGTCGGAGGTGTTCCAGCGCGTGCGCTTCGCCACCGCGGCGCGCCGGCTCGACGGCATGAATCGCTCCCTTCTGCTCGGCGGTGCGGACGTGACGTTCGAATGCGTCGGCCGCGCCGACAGCCTCAACGACGCGGTCCGCTTCACGCGCGAGGGCGGCACGGTGGTCGCGGTCGGAATGCCCGGCGAGGAAAAGGTGGACTGGGCTCCGATCTGGCAGCGCGAGCTGACCGTGATGGGCGCATACGCGTACGGCGCCGAACCCAAACGCAAAGGCCGCAAGACGTTCGAGCTGGCCCTCGAATCCGCGCCTGAGATGGACCTGGCGGAGCTCACCGGACCGCTGTTCAGCCTCGGCGAGTACCGGGACGCGATCGCTTACGCGATGAGCGCGGGCCGTTTGGGCGCGGTGAAGGTCGCGTTCGACCTGCGAGGATTGAGGGCCTAACAGTGCCAAGACCGGGTGCGGTGATAGAGGTCGATCGCAACACGCCGCCGGTGCTCTACCACTTCGGCGAGGGCATCCGGCTGGAGAAGCTGCCCCTCGGCGCGCGCATCGTCTACCCGCCCGATCCGCTCGAGCCGATCGGGCACCCGGAGCGAGCCATCAAGCGCGCGCTCGCCAGGCCGCTCGAAGACGATCCGCTGAAGTCGCTGCTGCGGAGGGGCATGAAGCTGACGATCGCCTTCGACGACCTCTCGCTTCCGCTGCCGCCGATGGCCGCGCCGGACGTCCGGCAGCTCGTCCTCGAGGAGGTCATCGACATGGCCGCCGAGGCCGGCATCGAAGACCTCCACATCATCGCCGCGCTCGGGCTGCACCGTCGGATGACCGAGGACGAGCTCCGCCACATCGTCGGCGACCGCATCTTCACGACGTTCCACCCCGACCGCCTATACCAGCACGACGGCGAGGACCCGGAGAACAACGTCTACGTCGGTAAGACGTCGGCGGCCGAAGAGGTCACGCTGAACCGGCGCGCCGCCGAGTCTGACCTCGTGATCTACGTCAACCTCACGCTCGTGCCGATGGACGGCGGCCACAAGTCGATGTCCACAGGGCTCGCGTCGTACCGCGGCATCCGGGCGCACCACAACGTCAAGACGCTGCTCGGCTCTCGCTCCTACATGAACCCGCCCGACTCGGCGCTGCACCACTCCTGCATCCGCCAGGGCCAGCTCATCGAGGACACCGTGCGCGTGTTCCACATCGAGACGACCGTGAACAACCACGCCTTCCCGGCGATCGCGAACTTCATGCAGAAGCGTGAGACCGACTGGACGGCGCAGGACCAGGCGATGTTCCTCGCCACCAAGCAGATGACGGACATCGCGCCGCCCGCGTTCAAGCGCAGCGTGTTCCACGCCATGCGCGCTCCATACGGCCTCACCGCCGTGCACGCCGGCCAGGTCGACGCGGTGCACGACAAGACGCTGGACGCGGTCAACCGCCAGATCGCGGTGCGGGTCGAGGGCCAGACCGACATCGTCACGATCGGCGTGCCGTACCTCGGTCCCTACAACGTCAACGCGCCGATGAACCCGGTGCTCGTCCTGTGCATGGGCGCGGGCTACCTGTTCAACTTCTACCGCAACAAGCCCGTCCTGCGAAAGGGCGGCGTCCTGATCCTCACGCACCCCTGCCGCTACGAGTTCGACGCCGTGCAGCACCCGAGCTACATCGACTTCTACGACGAGGTCCTGGCCGACACCAAAAACCCGGCCGAGATCGAGAGCAAATACGAGCTCCGGTTTGCTGAGGACCCATGGTTCCGCCAGCTCTACCGCAAGTCACACGCCTACCACGGCGCCCACCCGTTCTACGCGCTCTACTGGGCCGCGCACGCGATGGAGCACGCCGGGGACATCATCATCGTCGGCGGCGACCGCGACGTGGTGCATCACCTGGGGCTCAAATGCGCGACCACGCTCGAGGACGCATTCGAGATGGCCGAGCAGACCGTCGGCCGTTACCCGAGCGTCACCCACCTGCGAACGCCGCCCATCATGCTCTGTGAGGTCGAGTAGAAACATGAACCGCGTGATCGTTCTGGCCGGCGTCCTGCTTCTTGCCGCATGTGGCGGATCGTCGAGCGGTGGGGGCGCCGCCCAGCAGAAGACGTCCGCCGAGACGGTGGGCTCAAACTCGTCGGACTTCCCGAGCCTGCAGAAGTGTCCGGAGAGCGGGACGTGGGACCACTACCTGACCGCCGAGCAGTCCAAGAACCCGAGCCAATACTCGACCGACAAGTCCGACCTCGACACCCTCAAGGGGGCCGGCGCCGACGACACGTACGTCGCCGTCTACGCGGACACCTCGTCCGGCTGCGGCAACTTCGGTGCGGACACGCCGACCGGCAAGATCGCCGACGTGTACGCCATCCGTTTCAAGGACGGGTCGGCGGCGGCGGCGAACTACAAGACCAACCTGAAGGACTTCCACCTGAGTGACAGCGACCTGACGAACATCAAGGCCGCGGGTGGCACCGTTTCCCAGGGCGCGGCGTCGGGGCTCGGCGACAACTCGGTCGTCGTCTCGTTCGCGATCGCGGGCACCTCCTTCTACGCCGCCTTCTGGCAGAAGAACCAGTTCGAGGTGGCTCTCATCTCTTTCAACGTGCCCGAGTCAGGCAGCAAGACGGCGACCACGAGCATCGACGGACGCATGAAGTAGTGGTGGCAGCGGTCTAGTGGCCTGGTATTCGCAAGGACCGCTGACCCGGGTCGGGGAGCTCGCGGGCCGCGCGCTCGACGACGTGTCGCGGGTGCGTCGCGGTTGGCACTGGAGCTCGCCTCGCCCGCACACATGGCCCGAGCAAGGCGCGGTGGTGCCGGCTCCGCCGAGCGATCTCGGCTGGGCTCGCGTCGAGCCGGTGCGCTCGATCCGCTGGCTCATCCAGCGCACGCTCCTGCTGCCGTTCACCGAGGCGATGGTGCATCCGAAGGTCGAGGGCAGGGAGTGGGTGAAGGAGCTGAAGCGCCCGGCGATCTTCGCCGCCAACCACTCGAGCCACGCCGACACCTCGCTGATCCTCTACTCGCTCACCGACGCCGCGCGCGACCGCACGGTCGTCGCCGCCGCGGCCGACTACTGGTTCAAGCACCCGATCCTCGGCAACATCGTCAGCCTGTTCCTGAACACGTTCCCGTTCTCGCGCACAGGCGGCGCGCAGGGCCAGCTGCACAGCTCGAGCGAGCTTCTGAGGTCGGGCTGGAACCTCGTCCTCTTTCCCGAGGGCAGCCGCTCGCCGGACGGGCGCATCCAGGAGTTCAAGCCGGGCGTCGGCTTCCTGGCCAAGGAGACGGGCACGCCGGTCGTGCCGCTGCACATCCAGGGCGCCTTCCAGGTGATGCCGCGCCACCAGAGGCTGCCGGTGCCCTACCCGGTCCGCGTTCGGATCGGCCGGCCGATGACGCCGGAGCGCAGCGAGGACACCCGGACCTTCACCGCCCGGGTCGAGAAAGCGGTACGCACGCTTGCCTCCGAGCCGAGTCAACCCGAGCTCCAGGGCACGTGGATCGACCGCTGGCGCGCTTCCAGGCCGCGCGAGCTGCGGTACGAGGGCTAGACCGGCTCGACCCTGAACGCCGGGTGGTCCGGCGCGATCCGCCTCAGCTCCTCGTCTGACGACTCGGCGCTAACGCCGCCAAAGAACATCCCGACCTCGAACTTCCAGCGCCGCAGGTACTCGCGCAGCAGGGGCACCTTCTCGTCGTCCGGGACCTCGACCGCCTTGAAGCGCTGCGTGCGCCGCCCCAGCACCAGCTCACCATCGCCCGAGACGCGGATGTTGCGCACCCACTGGGTGTGCCCGCGCGGCGAGACCAGGTACTGGCGCCCCTGGTAGGTGAGCAAGTTGACCGGATGGTTGTGCCACTCGCCTGACTTGCGCCCTTTCACGCGCAGGATGCGCGAGCCCCAGACGCTCAGCCCGAGTCGCGTGAACGCCCGGACCGTGGGGTTGAAGAGATTGCGTGTGAACCAATCGGGTTTTATGTAGCGCGCCACCGGGTCTTACGATAACCAGCGGCCTTGACCTACTCGATCGTTGCGCGCGACAACGACACCGGCGAGCTCGGCGTGGCGGTCCAGTCTCATTACTTCCAGGTCGGGCCAGTCGTGCCGTGGGCGCTCGCGGGCGTGGGCGCCGTGGCGACGCAGTCGATGGTCAACGTCAGCTTTGGTCCGCTCGGCATCGACTACATGCGCGCCGGCTACACGGCGCAGCAGGCGCTGAAGGCGCTGCTCGCCGGCGACAGCGAGCCCGAGGGCCGGCAGGTCGCACTGGTCGACGGGTCGGGCAACGTCGCCGTGCACACGGGCAGCAAGTGCATCCCCGCCGCGGGCCACAAAACGGGAGACGGCTTCAGCGTCCAGGCCAACCTGATGGAGAAGGACACTGTCTGGGCGGCGATGCACTCCGCCTATCTGTCGTCGACCGAACCGCTGGCCGAGCGGATGATGGCCGCGCTCGAGGCGGCCGAGACCGAGGGCGGCGATATCCGCGGCAAGCAGTCGGCGGCGATGCTCGTCGTCACGGGCAAGCCGACGAGCAGGGAGTGGGAGGACCGCGTCATCGAGCTGCGCGTCGAGGACGCACCGGATCCGCTCGTCGAGCTGCGCCGTTTGCTGCGCATAAGGCGCGCGTACGCGGCTCTGGGTGATTCCGAGAGCGCGGCGGAGCGGTCGGACCAGGCCGCCGCCGCGGCCAAGCTGGCGGAGGCGCTGCGCCTCGCGCCGGAGATGGTGGAGATCTCGTTCTGGGGCGGGCTCGGTATGGCGCAAGCTGGCAGGGTGGATGACGGGTGCGAGCTCATGATGGCAGCGGTGCGCAAGGACCGCCGGTGGATCGAGACCATCAACCGGTTGGTCGCGTCCGACCGTCTGTCGGGAGAGCTCGCCGAGCAGATCAAGGCGAATCTGACGGCGGGCGCGGGTCGCCAGTAAACTTTCCGGGTCTTGGGCAAAAACAAAGGTCGACGAGCGCCCCGCCGCCCCGACAAGGCACGGAAGGCCGACCGCGACGACGGCGACCAGAAAGAGCCGGCCGTCGTCATGGACGCGGTTGTCTCGCAGGCGCTGCCGAACGCAATGTTCGAGGTGGAGGTGGACGGCGGCCACAAGCTGATCGCCTACGCGGCCGGACGCATGCGGCGCTACTTCATCCGCATCACGCCGGGTGACCGGATCCGCGTCGAGCTTTCTCCATACGACCTGACCCGGGGCCGGATCGTCTACCGCTACCGCGACTAGCTTGCAGGCGCTTCTCGATTCGATCGAGAAGGCACGCGTCTTCGACCTCGAGCAGCTTCGCTACGCCGGCGCCCCTTCGCATCCTGCGCACGCGCCCGGGTTCAACTACTTCCTCCACCGCCACCACGCGCGCGGCGCGCCCGAGGCACGGACGGGGGCGTCGGGGATCATCGTCACGCCAGAGCACTCCGGCACGCACATCGACGCGCTCGCTCACCAGGCAGAGAACCTGACGCTGCATGGAGGGATCCACGTCGACGAGGGCGTGCAGACCTCGGTCGGATTCAGGAAGCTGGGCATCGAGACGATGGCGCCGCTTGTCTGCCGGGGCGTGCTCCTGGACGTCGCGGGTGACAAGCGGCTCGACCCCGACTACGCCATCGCGCCGGCCGACCTGGAGCGCGCCCAACGCGCCGAGGTGCGGGAGGGCGACGCGGTGCTGGTGAGGACCGCGTACGGCGTCCTCTGGTCGAAGCCCGACGAGTACCTCCGCGCGGCCGGCGTCAGTGCGGCGGGGTCGCGGTGGCTGGTCGAGCGCAAGGTGCGCGCGGTCGGCGCGGACAACATGGCATTCGATGTGATGAGCTCGGCGCCGGATCCCGAGCTGAAGGTCACACTTCCCGGCCACGTCCTGCTGCTCGTCCGGGCGGGCATCCCGATCATCGAGAACCTGAACCTGGAGGAGCTGGCGGCGGCGAAGGTCTACGAGTTCGTGTTCGTCTGCCTGCCGCTCAAGATGCGCGGGGTCACAGGCTCGCCGGTACGGCCGGTCGCGATCGCATAAAAAAAGCGGCCGGCTCGTGCCGGCCGCCTACTTGATGTCGAAGGCTAGCGCCGGCCGACGGTCTGGAAACAGTCCAGGCAGTACACCGGCCGCGCGCCGGTCGGCACGAACGGCACCTGCGTCGGCTTGCCGCAGTTCGAGCAGATCACGTCGTGCATGACGCGCGCCCGGCCGTTGCCGTCGGCGGCGCGCCTGGCCGCCCGGCACTCCGGGCATCGGCGGGGCTCGTTCTGCAGCCCTCGCGACTGGTAGAACTCCTGCTCCCCAGCCGTGAAAAGAAACTCACGTCCGCAGTCGCGACACGTCAAAGTCCGATCCACGAAGCTCACCGTCACCGTACAGGCCTCCCCTTGTAAATCGCGCCGAGGCCCGTCCGATGGCGGCCGGAGCCGAGCGTGCGGTGGCGATTCTAACTCGCCTGGCGAATATTTGGAGGCATGTCCTTACATGCCTTTACCCGGCGGCGACTGCGCTTCCCCGCTCCTCCTCGTCGACCTCGACGGGCCGACCCTCGAGGCCCGTCCCCGCGCGTCCGGCCTCGAGCGGAACCTCCTTCATGAACACCGTCGCGACCAGCGCGAGCACCAGGACCAGCGCGGCGAAGATGTAGATGTCGTGTAGGGAGTCGGCCAGGGCGCTGCGGATGGCGACGACGATGGGCCCCGGCACTTTGGCCAGCAGCGTGGGGTCGAGGATCGCGTTCGGGCTCCCGGTCTTGGGCAGGTTCTGCAGGACCTGAGGCGGGATGTGCAGGGCGCTGATGCGGGTGGTGAGGTAGTCCGGCAGGCGGTTGGACAGCACCGCGCCGAGGATCGCGCTGCCGACCGTGCCGCCCAGGTTGCGCCAGAACTGGATCTGGCTCGAGGCGACGCCCAGGTAGCGGCGGGGCAAGGCGACCTGGACGGCCGTCAGGTACAGCGGGAAGGTGACGCCGAGGCCGAGGCCGACCACGATGAGGTCGGCGACGACGTGCCACTCCGGCGTGGAGGGTGTGATCTGCGATAGCAGCCACATCCCGACGATCATCACCGCGACCCCGATCGTGCCGAGGAACCGGTAGTACTTGATGCGCCGCATCACGAACCCGGTGAGCGTGCTCGCTGCGAGCAACCCGAACATCATCGGTGTGATCAGCGCGCCCGAGTTGGTGGCGCTGATTCCCAGGACGCCCTGGAATACGAGCGGCGTGAACAGGATCGAGCCGAACATTCCGAACGCGGTCAGGAATCCGACGATCATGCTGACCGAGAACGTCGGGTTCTTGAACAGGGGCAGCGGGACGATCGGGTTGGCGACGCGGGACTCGACGAACACGAACACCGCCAGCATCAGTGCAGCGAAGGCGAGCAGGCCGAGGACCTCAGGAGAGGTCCAGGCGTGGTCGCGCGTGATCGAGAGGGCGATCAGCAGAGGCACAATCCCGGCCGCCAGGCTGATGGCGCCCCAGAAGTCGATGTCGCGCCAGGAAGCTTTGGAGCGGACGTAGGGCAAACCCGCCAGCACGACCAGCAAGGCGATGGCGCCGACCGGCACGTTCACATAGAAGACCCACCGCCAGCTGAAGTGGTCGGTGATGAAGCCCCCAGTCGTCGGTCCGATGATCGAGCTGAGGCCGAAGACCGCGCCAAAGACGCCTTGAAGGCGGGCGCGCTCGCTCGGTGGAAAGAGGTCGCCGATGACGGTGAAGACGGTGGCGAAAAGCACGCCCCCGAACACGCCCTGGATGCCGCGGAACACCACGAGCTCGGTCATGTTCTGAGACAGGCCGCAGAGGGCGGACGCGGCGACGAAACCGACCATGCCCGCGATCAGGAAGGGCTTGCGCCCGAACAGGTCTCCGAGCTTGCCCGCGATGGGCGTCATCGTCGTCGACGTCACGAGATACGCGGTCGTGACCCACGCGAGCCGGTCGAGGCCGTTCAGCTCGGCCACAATTCGTGGGATCGCGGTGCCGACGATGGTCTGGTCAAGAGCGGCAAGCAGCAGCGCCAGCATCGTGCCGGCGGTGGCCAGGATCACCCGGCGGCGGGATAGCCCGGTCGTGATGTAGGTCTCGGGTGCTGTCTCGGTCACTTGCCCAGCTCCTTCCTGGCGTTCTCCACCAGCAGCAAACAGAGATGGCGCAGCTGCGCCAGGTCTTCCTTGCTCATTCCGTTCACCAGCTCGATCTGGTTCACGAACCCTTCCTTCCAGATGCCCTCGATCCGCTCGCGGCCGGCTGCGGTCAGGCGGGCGCGGACGGAGCGCCGGTCCGCGGTGTCAGGAACGCGCTCGACCAGGCCGTCACGCTCGAGGTGGTCGACAAGCCCGGTCACGTTGCGGGGTGTCATGGCAAGGTCTTCTGCCATCTCGCCCAGCGGCAGGTCGCCGCAGCGGAAGAGGCGGAAGAGCACACCCATACGGCCCTCGCTCAGACCGTGCTTCGACCCCCAACGCTCCTGAAGCACATGGAGCGACTTGCCTGCGAGCCGCAGGGCCGCAAGCGCCTCGACGGTGGTTATGTCGAGATTGGATGGAGCAAAAAGCTCGCGAAAGCCTTTCATGTACAGGCGGCCGTTCTCGTCGGGCTCGATGTCGAACCGCGCTTTCGAGAAGTCCTTCATTTCGTTTGTATTCATATTGAATCTCTGCATTATTACTGAATACAGGATTCGGTTGCACGTTATTCTCCCCAGCTGTTGATCGTCGACGCCCACCTCGACATCGGCTGGAACGCGATCTCCGCCGGTCGAGGGTTCCTGCAGCCGCCGGCTCCCGGCTACGTGGTGAGCCGCTCGTCGCTCGTGGCGGCTGAGGTCGGGCTAGTCTTCGCCACCCTCTACACGGCGCCCGCGCGCGCCCGGCGCTCGATGCGGACCCGCTTTGTCTACGAGAGCGCGCACGAGGCGCACATCATGGCCATGGCGCAGGTCAACTACTACCGCTCCTGCGCGCTCGACCTGATCGGGACCCGGGCGGAGCTGGCGGCTTACGCTCGGGGCTGGCGGAAGGGCCGGCTGGCGGGCGTCATGCTGATGGAGGGCGCCGATCCGGTGGAGACGCCGGCGCAGCTGGGCGCCTGGACGGACCGCGGTGTGCGCATCATCGGGCCCGCCTGGGGCCGGACCCGGTACAGCGGCGGCACCGGCGCTCCCGGCGGCCTGACCGACCTCGGGCACCAGCTGCTCAAGGCGATGCGGCGCAAGAAGGTGATCCTCGACCTCAGCCACATGGCGCAGCGGTCCGTCGAGGACGCGTTCGCGGTCTGGCGCGGGCCCGTCATGGCCTCGCACAGCAACGCCCGCGAGCTGGTGCCGGGCGACCGGCAGGTCGCGGCTGCGACCGTGGCAGAGATCGCGCGGCGGGGAGGGGTGGTCGGGGTGAGCTTCTACCAGCACCACCTGCGCGCGAAGGGCAAGGCGACGCTCGACGACGTCGTCAGGCACATCGTCCGCCACGCGCGCGCCGCGGGCTCGCCGGAGCACGTTGGGCTTGGCACCGACCTCGACGGCGGTTTCGATGCGCGATACGCGCCGTTCGACAGCCTGACCAAGCTCAAGGAGCTGCCGGCGCGCCTCCGCCTGCACTTCAACCGGGCCCAGGTCGACGGGATCATGGGCGGCAACTGGCTCGCATTCCTGGAGCGCTCGCTGCCGGCCTAGAGGCGGGGCCGAAACCGGCGCCGAAGATCCGGCGACGGGTTTTTCGGCCGCGCCTCTAGATCTGCTCCGCGACCTGCTTGGCGGTCATGAAAGCGAAGCCCATCCCGTGCCCGGTGAAGCCGGCACAGATGTACACGTTGGGCATGCCTTCGACAGGTCCGGCGAGCGGCAGCCCGGACTCGGTGAACCCCATCGTCCCCGCCCACCGATGGGTCACCTCGCCTTCGGCTCCAAGCTCGCGCACCGCGCGGTCGAGCAGCGACTGGATCTCCGGCGTCGGCTCATCGTCGAACGTCTTCTCGGTCTCCAGGGTGGTGTCCCGCCAGCCGCCGATCAGCACCTCGCCGCTGGCCAGCTGCCGCCAGTAGCGATAGCCGTAGTGGGAGTAAACCGGCATGTCGACCAGAGAGCGCGACTCCGGCGCGGTCGCCAGCATCTGCGCCCGGGTGGGCTGAATTTTCACCTCAGGCACGAGGCGTGACGTGTAACCGTTCGTGGCGAGGATCACCAGCCCCGCCTCGCACTCGGCATCGCCGGCGGTGACTACGACGTCGTGGGCGCGCGCCCGCAGGGTCGTGATGCCGACGCCCTCGCGAATCGCTCCGGGGCGCGCCTGCCGAGCCAGCGCCGCCACCATCGCCGACGGGTCGATCTCCCCGTCGCGCGGGTTGACCAGCCGCGTGCCGTCCCAATGCACCTCGAAACCGTCCTCGCGCAGCAGCTGCTCCGACTCGATGAGCAGCGCTCTTTCCTCGTCACCCGAGGGCACGATCGCGCTGCCCAGCCGTCTGTGGCCGACGTCCTGGCCGCGCGCGGCCTCGAGCATGAGGTCGTGGTTCTCGTTGGTGATCTCCCAAACCTCGCGCGCCTTCTCCCGTCCGTGGAGGCGCACCGCCTCGGCGTAGCTCGATGCGACGCCCGCGAGCAAGAAACCTGCGTTGCGGCCGCTGGCGCCCCACGCGACGTGATGTGTCTCCACGAGCACCGCGTCGATGCGCCGGCGGGTCAGGTGCCACAGCAGGCTCGTGCCCGCGATGCCGCCGCCGACGATCAGCACGTCGGCCTTTTCCGGCAGGCTCCCTGGGTATTTCTCGGGCGGTGGCGCCCAGAACGGCGTGCTCACGAGTCCCAATAGAATCAGATGGCAAGTGGACTTTGAGACCTACGATGTCCTGGTCGTCGGCGGAGGGCTCGCCGGCATCAGGGCGGCGATAGCCGCTGTCGAGGCCAATCCGCGAGTCAAGGTCGGGATGGTCTCCAAGGTCTACCCGATGCGAAGCCATACCGTCTCCGCGGAGGGTGGAGCGGCGGCGGCGCTCGGTCCTGGCGACTCGTTCGAGAACCATGCCTTCGACACCATCAAGGGCTCCGACTACCTGGCCGACCAGGACGTGGTCGAGGCGTTCGTGCGCGAGGCGCCGGTCGAGATCATCCAGATGGAGCACTGGGGGTGCCCCTGGAGCCGCAACCCCGACGGCACGATCGCGGTGCGGCCGTTTGGCGGCATGACCACGTGGCGCACCTGCTTCGCCGCTGACAAGACCGGCTTCCACATGCTCCACGCCGTCTTTCAGACCTCGCTCAAGTACCCGCAGATCACGCGCCACGACGAAGCGTTCGTGACCAAGCTGCTGGTGGAGGATTCACGCTGCGTCGGGGTCGTCGCGCTCGATATTCGAAGCGGAAGGTTCGACGCGATCACCGCCAAGTCGGTCATCCTCGCCACCGGCGGTCTTGGCCGCGTCTACGCCTTTACCACCAACGGCAACATCTGCACCGGCGACGGCATGGCGCTCGCGTACCGGGCGGGCGCAGGTCTGAAGGACATGGAGATGGTGCAGTTTCACCCGACGGGCCTTCCCTTCACCGGCATCCTGATCACGGAGGCGGTGCGGGGAGAGGGCGGCTACCTCTTGAACAAGGAAGGCGAGCGCTTCCTCAAGCGCTACGTGCCCAACAAGATGGAGCTCGGGCCGCGCGACATCATCTCCCGCGCGATGGTCACGGAGTTCGAGGAGGGCCGCGGCTTCGAGGGTCCGCACGGCAAGTACATGCATCTCGACGTCCGCCACCTCGGCGAGAAGGTGATCGACCGCAAGCTGCCGTTCATGCGCGAGCTGGGGCGCGAGTTCGTCGGCATCGACATCGTCCACGACCCCATCCCGGTGCGCCCGGTGCAGCACTACATGATGGGCGGCGTCGACGCCGACATCTCGGGGGCGACCGAGATCCTCGGCCTGTATGCAGCCGGCGAGTGCGCCAACGTCGGCCTCAACGGCGGCAACCGGCTCGGCTCGAACTCGCTGTCCGAGTGCCTTGTGTTCGGCGCCGCCGCCGGCCGCGCCGCGGCGCACTACGCAAGCTCGGCCAGGCCCGTGTCCGCGAACCCGGTCGACGCGATGCTGTGGGACGAGGCGCGGAGGGTGGAGTCGGAATACCTCGAGAAGAAAGGCGGCAACGAGCGCATCGGTCCCATCCGCGAGGAGATGCAGCATGAGATGGACGCGGGCGCGGGCGTCTTCCGCAACAAGGAGGGCCTGTCGCGGCTGGCCCGCAACCTCGGCGGCCTGCGCGACCGGTTCGAGAAGGTGAAGGTCGACGACTCGAGCCGTACCTTCAACACCGATGTCATCGCCGCCCTGGAGCTCGACTTCATGCTCGAGGTCGCATCGGTGACGGTGTTTTCGGCGCTGGCCCGCGAGGAGTCACGCGGCGCTCACGCCCGGCGCGACTTTCCCGAGCGCGACGACGAGCACTTCCTCAAGCACACCGTGGCCTTCCACACCAACACGCTCGCGCCTCGCCTCGAGTACCGCGACGTCCACATCACCACCTACCAGCCCAAGGCGAGGTCCTACTGAGCATGCCCGACAAGACGATCACGATCCGCGCCGCCCGCTTCGACCCCGAGCACGACAAAGAGCCGCGACTGCAGTCCTATGAGGTCCCCTTCTACGACGAGAGCATGGTCGTGCTCGACGCGCTCAACCACATCAAGAGCCACATCGACGGCAGCCTGAGCTACCGGTGGTCGTGCCGCATGGGCATCTGCGGGAGCTGCGGCATGACGGTCAACGGGACGCCGAAGCTGACCTGCAACGCGTTCCTTCGCGACTACTGGCCGCGCCCGATCGTGGTTCAGCCGCTCAACAACTTTCCCGTCATCCGCGACCTCGTCATCGACATGGACGACTTCATGCACAAGCTCAAGTCCATCAAGCCATGGATCATCCGCAGGCAGGAGATGCCGCTGGGCGCCGGCGAGCACCGGCAGACGAACGAGCAGATCGACGACTTCCGGCAGTTCAGCGAGTGCATCAACTGCATGCTCTGCTACGCGGCCTGTCCTGTCTACGGTCTCAACAACGAGTTCCTGGGTCCGGCGGCGACCGCGCTTGCGCGCCGCTACAACCTCGACTCGCGCGACCAGGGACTGAAGGAGCGGTTGCCGGTGATCGCCGACCCGGAGGGCATCTGGGAGTGCAGCTTCGTGGGCGAGTGCTCCGTCGTCTGTCCGAAAGGGGTGGACCCGGCCAAGGCGATCCAGCAGACCAAGCTCGACACGACGATGCGATTCGTGCTCCCGTACGGCAACCGCGATTGAGCGAAGCACTTCCCTCTCCCCTCAGGGGAGAGGGCCAGGGTGAGGGGCGTATGGCGAAGGAATACCCATGGCGCATGCCCGTCGCGTGGTGGACGCGCAATCGCCACTACTTCCTTTACATCGTGCGCGAGTTCACCGCCGCGCCGCTGGCGCTGTGGCTGCTGTGGCTCCTCTACGACATCAGCCAGAAGAGCCTCGTTCACCCGCGCGCGTTCGCAATCTTCAGCGTCGTCTGCCTGCCGTTCGCCCTGTATCACAGCTACACGTTCCTGAGCCTTGCGGGGTCGATCATCCATTTCAAAGTCTTCGACCGACCGGTCTCGGCGCGGCTCATCGTCGCGTCTCAATTCGCCGCGTGGATCGGCGCATCGCTCGTGATCGGGTTCTTCCTGACGTGGCTGAAGTAACAACCACCCGCCGACCGGCGCTGATGCACCTTTTGTGGTGGTTCCTGTTCGCGCAGGGCGGGGTCGTGGCCGCAATCCTGCTTCCAATCCACATCCTCCTGCAGGGCATCCTCGGACCACTGGGGGTGACGAGCGTCGTCAGGCCGAGCGACGCGGCCGTCTTCGGCAACCCGATCGTCAAGCTCTATCTCCTGGTGCTGATCGCTGTGCCGTTCTTCCATTTCGCGCACCGCCTGCGCTACCTGCTGGTCGACTTCGGGGTGAAAGCGGCGAAATCCCTGCCGGCGCAAGTCGTGTTCTACGGCGGCGCCGTGGCCGTCACGCTGGTCACGATCTGGGTTCTCCTGACCACCTTCCCGATCTCTTTCGGCTAGCCGGTCATTGTTCAGGGTCGAGGTCGTCCGGGCAGGCGAGCTCGGCAACGCCAGCTTTGTCGTCTCCGACCCGGAGGGCGGCGTCGGCTTGGTGGTCGATCCGATGCGCGACATCGAGCGCTACCTGGCGATCGCCCGCGACCAGAACGTCCGCCTGACGCACGCGCTCGACACCCACCTCCACAACGACTACGTCTCCGGCCGTCGAGAGCTGGCGGCCGAGGTGGGGGCCAACATCGACGAGCTGCCGGCGGGGCGCGACATGGGGCTCGGAGGAGCGACCCTTCGCGCGCTCCATACGCCGGGCCACACGCCCGACCACAAGAGCTACCTGCTGATGGAGAACGGCCGCCCGCGCGTCCTTTTCTCAGGCGGCGCGGTGATGCTGGGAGCGATCGCGCGAACCGACCTCTTCGGCCCGCACCTCGCCGTGCACCTGGCGCTCGAGGCGCTGACCACGTTGCAGGTCCGTCTGCGCGGCCTGCCGGACGACATCGGCGTCTATCCCACGCACGGTGGCGGGTCGTTCTGCGGCACCGGCGGGCGCAGCGGCTACGAGACCACGCTTGGCATCGAACGGCAGTCGAACCCGTTTTTTCAGACCACCGAGGTGATGCCATTCCTGGCCCGAGCGTTGAACCAGCCTCGCTATCCGAGCTACTACCGCGACATGGGCGTGATCAACAGCGGAGGCGCGCCGCTCATCGGGCGCACGCTGCCGGCACTTGCGAGGCTGACGGCGGAAGAGGTAGCGCGCTTGATGGACGAGGGCGCGGCGGTGGTCGACGTCCGCGCCGGGCGCGAGTACGACCGCGCCCACATCCCGGGCAGCTACAGCATCGGCATCGAGGGACCTGTGAGCGCGTGGGTCGGGTGGCTGATCGCCCGGGGCCGGCCGATCGTCCTGGCCGGCGGCACCGACGCTGAGCACCGCAACGCCCAGCGGCAGCTTTTGCGCATCGGCTTCGACGCCATCGCGGGCGAGCTCGACGGCGGCATGGACGCATGGCGCGCCAGCGGCCGCGAGCTGTCGAGCTTCGAGACCGTCGACGTCGAGGACCTGGCGCACTGGGTGCTGAGCGCGGAGCCGATGACGGTGGTCGACGTGCGCGACGAGCACGAATGGGTGGGAGGCCACGTCCCGGGGGCCATCCACATGTATGTGCCCGACGTTCCGGGCCGGGCGGATGAGATTCCTCGCGACGCGCCGGTCGCGGTGCACTGCGCGTCGGGCTACCGCGCCGGCATCGCCGCGAGCCTGCTGGAGCAGGCGGGGCTGAACCGGATCATTCACGTCAACGGCGAGTATTCCGACTGGGACCGCCTGCACCTGGCGGAGTCGCGCCCCTAACTTTTCAGAGCTGTCAGGGCTTGCGGGCTCGCCAGATCTCCTCGGAGGGCCACTGGCTGGCCCACTCCGCGCTCACGTATTGGTAGTAGGGATGGTCTTCAGCGCCCGCGGGCGCGTACAGCTCGCGGAAGTCGATCACATCGAAACCCGAGCGGCGCAGGATTTGAAACAGCTCCGAGTGGCTCACGTGGAACTCCGTGCTCGCACCGACCTCGTCATCGGTCCAGTCCAGGCGGTGCATCCCCTTCAGCGGTCGTACCAGCTTCGTTCCAATGTGCTCGGTGTCGGATGAGCAAACCATCTCGAAGTCGGTCGAGCGCATAAAGATCAGCTCGCCCTTCCGTCGCAGCAGACGGGCGGCCTCGGGTATCCATTTTTCCGGGTCGCACCAAAGAGACGCGCCGTACTCGGAGAACGCGATGTCAAAGGATGCGTCGGGCAAGGGCACCGCTTCAGCGTTTGCCTTCAGAAGCTCGAGGCCGACGCCGAACTCCTCGTTCATCTCCTCCGCGGTCTTCAGCTGCGCCGGCGTGATGTCGACGCCGAGCACTCGCTTGGCGCCGGCTCGTTTCAGCCATGCGCCGAAGTAAGCCGTGCCGCATCCCAGCTCGATTACCTCGAGCCCCTTCAGCTCGGGCAGCACCTTGATGTCGTCCTCCGGCGTGTTCCACCTGCCCCACGTGATCTTCTCCTGCGCCCACGAGTCGTGCGCGCTTCCTGCCGTGTAGTTGGCATTGGAAACGGTCCAAACCTCGCGGTTGCGGATTGCGTACTCCGGGAGCCGCTTAGGCATCGGTGGTCGCTGCCTCCAGCAGGGCGGCGAACTTGCGCCGCGCGGCTTCGCGCCGCGTGGGGATGTGCTCCCGGGGCCAGATGCCGTTCGGCGCCCTGTAGCCCGAGAGAAACTGCCGCGCCACCGTCACGCGATGGACCTCGTCCGGCCCGTCGTAGATGCGCGCCGCGCGCGCGTGGCGGTACATCTCCTCCAGCGGCAGGTCCGCCGAGTAGCCGAGCGAGCCGTGGACCTGGATCGCGCGGTCGATGACATCGTGCAGCACCTTTGCGCCGAAGAACTTGATCATCGAGATCTCCTTGCGCGCGGCCGACGCGCCCTGGGTATCGATCACCCACGCCGCGTGCAGGGTCATGAGCCGCGCCGCCTGCATCTCTGCCGCCGAGTCGGCGATCCAGTTCTGCACCGTCTCGTGGCCGGCGAGCTTCTTGCCGAAGGCCTCGCGCTGCAGCGCGCGCTCGCACAGCATGTCGAACGCGCGGCGCGCCTGGCCGAGCCACCGCATGCAGTGGTGGATGCGCCCGGGGCCGAGCCGCGCCTGGGCGATCAGGAATCCCTGGCCGCGCTCGCCCAGCACGTTGTCCGCCGGAACGCGGACGTTTTCATAGATGACCTCGGCGTGGCCGTAGCCGAAGCGCTCGTGCTCGCCGGCCAGGGTCGGGATGTTGCGCACACGCTTCAGCCCCGGCGTGTCGCTCGGAACGATGATCATCGACGCACGCTCGTAGGGGTCGGCCTTCGGCTCGGTCACGACCATCGCGATCAGGAAGTCAGCGATCATGCCATTCGACGTGAACCATTTGTGGCCGTTGATGACCCATTCGCCGCCATCCATCTCGGCGGTCGTCGACAGCTGCGTGGGGTCAGAGCCGGCTGTGTTCGGCTCGGTCATGGAAAAGGCCGACCGGATCTTGCCGTCGAGGAGCGGATGGAGCCACCGCTTCTTCTGCTCTTCGGTGCCGAACTGGGCGAGGATTTCCGAGTTGCCCGAGTCCGGAGCCTGGTTGCCGAAGACGATCGGGCCCCACACCGAAGCGCCTTCGATCTCGTGCATCAGGCCGAGCTTCACCTGGCCGTAGCCCTGGCCGCCCAGTTCGGGTGGAAGGTGCGTCGCCCAGAGTTTTTGCCGCTTGACCTCTTCCTGCAGCCTCCGGATGGCGCGCGTGAAGCCGCGCTCGTCGACGTCGAGGACCTCGAGCGGATAAACCTCGTCGTGCATGAAGCGGCGCATCCACTCGAGCTTTGTCTCGAACTCAGGCTCGGTGGAGAAGTCCCAGCTCACAGGAGGGCGATGCCCTCGTCGATCATGCCGGTGATGGTATCCGTCAAACCTTCGTACATGGGGTCAGGTCGCCGGCCCTTGCGGTGGAGCATGAGGTTGTACCCGAAGATCGACGCGTACTTATAGAGGCTGAGGGCCGCGTACCAGCGCATCTCCTCGGCTTCGATGCCGTAGAGCTCGAACAATTCGTGCATCGAGACATTGATCGCGCCGCCCGGGTTGGGCGCGCCCTGGTAGTGGCGGCGGATCGCGACGATGCAGAGGCATCCGAGGTCGAGGAGGGGCTGGCCGATCTGCGCGATCTCCCAGTCCAGGACCGCGGCGACCCTGGCACCGTCGAATAGCATGTTGCCGTAGTGGTAATCACCGTGAACCAGCGTGGGCGTTCGCTCGGCCGGAACCTGCGCGGTCAACCTGGTCGAGAGCTCACCCGCGCGCCCGGTCAGATCCTCGGGAGCGCGGATCATCAGCATTGCCCATCGTGCCATCTCGGCAAGAAGCGTCACCGGCTCTTCGTCGCCTATGCCCGTCTGGTCGAGGGGTAGCGCCTGCAATCGTTTGAGAACATCGATCGCGCTCGAAGCGATGGCGTGTGGTCTCTGATCCTTCGCGGCCTCCTCGATCCGTTCGCCGCCGACTCGCTCCATCAGGACGAACGGACGTCCGTCGATAACGGGCTCGGTGCTCATCATCTTGATGGCGGGCGTGGGCAAGCCGGCATCGTGCAGCCGGGCCATGATCCGTCCCTGCCTCACCACGTCGGCGGGCCCGGCGATGCGGGTGCCGGGCGGCGGGATCCGGAGAACGAAACTGCCGGTGTCGGCGGTGACGAAGTACGTGAACCCGGAGTGTCCCTCTGGGATCGGCCGCAGCTCAAGCACGCGCGAGCCCAGCACGTTTTCGAGGTCAGTTCGAATCTGCTCCGTCATTCGAGGTGCGCCACGTCCGCGAGGGAGCCGACCATGCGGCGGTCGCCGAGGACGCGAATCGTGCTGATACTCGTGAAGTAAGGAAAGAGGCGCAGGTTGCCGGGCTCGATGTGGAGCGCATCGGTGAGGCAGGCGAGGATCGATGCGGCGTGGCTCACGAGCACCACTCGCTTGCCCTCGTGCTCAGCGACGACGTCATCGATGACACCGCGCATCCTCTTCACCGCCGACTCCGGCGTCTCCTGAAAGTCGAGGTTACCGTCCTCGGTGACGACGAGCGGCATCTCGACCAGGCGCTCGTCGACGCGCACGTCTTCGCTGATCGCGCGCGCGGTCTCGATCGCGCGCCGGTAAGGGCTCGAATACACGGCGTCGGGTTTCACGTGCTGCATGCGACGCGCAAGTCGCTGCGCCTGGTCGTGGCCGAGCGCGCTGAGCGGTGGATCCTCGGCCTGCGCCATGTCGCGATAGCAGTCGGCGTGGCGGACGAGGAGGATCTCGGTCACGCCTTCGACGCCGATCAGGAACGCTTTCTCGAGCGCCAGCATCGCCCTGGTCACGTGCTCGGATCCGGCGGCCACGGGTAAGATTCGACCACATGCTCCGGTTGGCGGGCATCGTCGCCCTCGTCGTCCTAGCAGCCTGCGGCCAGACAAGCGTCAATGCGGGACCGTCGCCGTCACCCGTGATCGCGACGGGAAACTGGAACGAGAACCTGACGCTGAGCGGCGATCTGGCGGGACAGATCACGAGTGTCGTCCCGGACCAGGGCTCGCAGCAGACGTATTGCTCGGGCGCAAAAGTGCGGAACGGCGAGATCTGGTCTGACAGTTTCTACGCGGTGATCGACACCAGCGGAAACGAGTGGCAGCTGAACATCCTGGTCGAGAACTTCCGCGGACCGGGGACGTACGGCAGCCGCGACGTCAAGATCTCGCTGCAGTCACCGGACAACTCTCGTGCGTGGCTCAACCAGGGTGCGGACAAAGTCACGTTCACCATCGACCGAAGTTTTCAGTCGGGAACGATCGATGCTTTCCTGACCAATGCGTTCTCGGGCAAGAACGGTGCCGAGCACGTCACCGGCAGCTGGAACTGCCGGGGCTAGTGGAGGTCCATTTCGACGGCCACTGCTTCGGCTGTGGGCAGCTGAACCCTGATGGCCTCCAGCTGAAGTTCGAGCCCGCGGGCGATGGCACGTCGGTCGCTCTCTACGAGGTACCTGCGCGGTTTCAGTCGTGGGCCGGCATGGCCCACGGCGGCATCGTCTCGTTGATGCTGGACGAGGCTGTGGGCTGGGCGGCATGGCACGTGGGACACCCCGGGGTGACGGGCCGCCTTCAGGTGTCGCTGCGACGACCGTTGAAGCTGGGGGAGACGGTGCGGATCGTCGGCCGGGTCGAGAACGTCCGCCGCACACTGGTTTACGTCAGCGCCTTCGTCGAAAACGCCGTCGACAGTTCCCGCGTCGCTGACGCCACGGCGACCTTGGTCGAAGTGAAGACCGTAGTCGACTCAATCGAGCGGTAGTCACAATTCGTCCTTGTGGGAATGGCGGACGCCGTCGGCGCATCTGGCCGGCGCCTTCTGAACTCGTTTCGGACCGGGCGAGCGCTGCAGATCGGGGCTGCGGCGCTGGTGGCTTTGGTCGTGCTCGTCATCATCGCGCTGGTGTACGGCGAGCTGCCCGAGTTCCTGAACCCGCTTGGCCGGGAGCTGCGGGAATTCATGCGTCACAACCAGTACCTTCCCGGGTTCGCGGCGCTGTACTTCGAGGAGTCGGGCGTGCCCCTGCCCGCGCCGGGCGACGTCTTCGTGATGTATGTCGGAGCGCACGTGCCGCGGCACTGGGCGGCGTGGATAGTCGCGTGGCTGGGCTTGATCACCGTGGTGGTCCTTGGTGCGACCAACCTCTACCTGGTCTCCCGGCGCTGGGGCCGGCATCTGGCCACGAGCTCGTTCGCCGAGTACGTCCACCTCAGCCACGAGCGGCTGGAGCGGGCCGAGGTGTGGTTCCGGCGCTACGGGGTGCTGGCGATCATCTTCGGCCGGCACATCCCCGGCTTCCGGATCCCGATCACGGTTGCCTGCGGCGTGTTCGGGATTCCATACAGGGTGTTTGCGCCGAGCGTGGCGGTGTCGACGGCGGTGTGGGCGGGGGTGATGCTGACCATCGGGGTGAAGTTCGGGCCGCGGTTGGGCGAGCTGCTGCAGGCGCACACGTACGTGTACTTCGTGTGGGGCGCGATCGTGGTCGCGTTGTTCGGGAGCATCTTCGTCCGGCAGCAGCTGCGAGCCCGGAGGGCGCGGCGGGCGGGGTTGTTGGGGGCGAGGCAGGCCAAGGCGGACCGGCCGGTAGAATCACCGGGTCCGTCTAAGTCGTAACTCGTAATCGAGTCGGGGGCTGGCGCAGTTTGGCAGCGCGCACGGTTCGGGACCGTGAGGCCCCGGGTTCAAATCCCGGGCCCCCGACCAGCTTTCTGAACTCCGATCGCTGAAGTTAAGTGCGAACTCGGCTCGAATTCGGGGGCCACACGGTTTTGTGCCGTGCGCGGAGATGGCTCTCTGATCTCGAAATTGGTGCGCGACTGCAGCACTTCATGCAGTAATCCCGCGTTCGACCGGGCGAGCCAAGGCTGTGCTGGCTAGAGACTCTCCAGTTCTTGCACTCAAACTCGCCGCTGGCGACCCACCTGGTGCGGTTTTGCCCTGGGGTCACAGGTGAAGTCCCTAGCCCCGACCCAGGTTCACAACATCGCGGATCGATTAGTTTCAGGCGCCAGGTCAGTCGAAAAGTGATGTGCAGGCCCTCTGCCATCGAAGGAGCGACGAAATGACCCTGATGCAACCCCCCGAGGGAAGCGCCGCCAACGCCAAGTCCGACACGGAGCTGCTGGTCGCCATGATCGGCAAGGCAAGGCCCGCCAAGGCCGCCGAAGGCGACCGGCCAGTGTTCGCCTACATCGCGAGCTTGCCACAGCCACAGCGCCGCATCGCCGAGCGCATCGATGCCCTGGCGGCCGCGCAGCTGTCGGACCTCCGGCGCGCGGTGAAGTGGGGTATGGCGTACTACGGGGTGGACGGCGGCTGGTGCTTCTCATCGGGCGCGTTCGTCGGCCATGTGAAACTGATGTTCATACGCGGCACCGCGCTCGAGCCGGAGCCGCCGGTGACTCCCATCGGGATGGGCAAGTCCACACGTGGCGTCGAACTGGCATCCGTGGAAGATCTCGACGAGCGCCTCGTGGCCTCATGGATGGAGCAGTCCTCCACGATGCCCTTCTTGGGGGACGAACCAAATGGCGACCCTGACAGTCGACTTCTTCACCAGCCTCGACGGCAACGGTTCGGCGCATGGCTGGACCGGATATTGGGGAAAGGAAGGGCCAGAGCTCCGGAATTACCTGGTGCAGAAATACGCACAAGATCAGGTATTGGTCTACGGGGCGACGACGTTCCGCGAGTTCCGCAAGTTCGTGGTCGAGTACGACGAGCCCTACTACGAAAGCCTCAATGCTCTGCCGAAGATCGTTTTCTCGAGCACGCTGCACGAACCGCTCGGATGGTCGAACTCGACCGTAATCGCGGAGGATGCTGTGACCGCGATGGCGCGGCTGAAGCGCGATACCGACAAGCCGATGCGCTCACATGGGAGCATTTCGCTCAATCGCGCTCTGCTCGCGGCCGGATTGGTGGACTTCCTCGAGGTGATGGTTTTTCCCGCGATCACCGGTAAAGCTGGGTACGCAGCCCTGTTCAAGGACGGACCTGAGTTTGACCTCGATCTCGTCGAGTCGACCGTCCTCGACGGACGCACGCTAAAGCTCATCTACGTTCCGCATCCGCACTCTGCGGGCATCCCCGAGGGTGTCGGGCCACAACGACGCGAAGGGTAGCCGGGGCACGGGCTGGTTACGTGTCGAGCGGGATCGAACGAGCTTCCGTGCGCCGGTCCTAAAGTGGGAGACAGACGCTAACACTACGTCCGCACCGGTGTCCAAGATGATCGGGAGGTAGCGATGAACTTCAACAGCATCATGATCGGCTCGGAAGATCCGAAGCGCCTGGTGGATTACTACACGAAGATCCTCGGCAAGCCCGCCATGTCGGAGGGGGGCTATGACGGATGGCAGATCGGCAGTGGATGGATAACGGTCGGCCCGCATGACGAGGTCAAAGGCAAGAACACGACTCCCGGCCGGCTCATCCTCAACATCGAGAGCAAGGACGTCAAGGGAGACTTCGAGAAGTTCAGGGCTGCCGGCGCCAAAGTCGTTCGCGAGCCCTACAACGTCGGAGAGGAGTCGCCCTACTGGATCGCCACCTTCGCCGATCCCGACGACAACTACTTCCAGCTCATGAGCCCGATGTAACCGGGTGCGTCTGTCGGCCCCGATCGTCGAATCTGGTGCTGCTCCCCGGCGCGGACGTACACGTGTTTACGTTTGCGGAATCGGCTGCCTACAACGCGATTTCCTGTAGCAATTCGTGTAGTAAACCGGCGGAAAATCGGACGTGATCTGGGACGTAATCGATACTCGGTTTAGCCGATTCGAAGTGAAACGCGCCGATTCGCTCATTTCTGGACGAGTGTTCGTGTGGTTCGGGACCGTGAGGCCCCGGGTTCAAATCCCGGGCCCCCAACCAGTTCTCGGTCAGTCGACCCCACCATATGGTTCTAGGCGTCTGCGGCCCAAGATGTTGGGGTCAAACGCTTGGCGTTGCGGGAACGGGTGACGGGATTTGAACGCGCATCGTTCGACTGTCCCTTTGCTATTTCGCGTCAGACCCCTTCGTACTCGTCGTGACGGCGGAGCCAAATCTGCCAGTCATCGCCCTCGTCACGGCCTTTCGGCATTCGATCAAGGACCGCGTAATAGCTCATGAGGAACTCAACACCGCGGGCGGTGGTGGTGTATGTGAGGTAGACGGCCCCATCGTCGACTGCGAAGGCGCTAAAGCCCGGGCTTTCGGTCAGGTAATGGACTACCTCGGTGCCGGCCTCGCGCGCATTGCGCGCGACGATTGGCGGCAGCACCGCTCGGACCTCCGGTGTCAGCCAATCGAGTGTCCGCTCCGAGAAACCGAGGTCGATATTGAATTCCGTGTTGGCTGCCGACACCCAGGGAAAACTCCATCCCATGCGCTGCTTGTACGCCTGCAACTTCTCGACCGGAGCCTGTGAGACGAACAACACGGTCACGTCGCGGGCGTGGAGGTGGGGAAGGATGCCATTGACGGCGTCCGCGATCGATGAGTTGGGCGGATCGCCTGCTAGGTAGCTCGGCCCAAACATGAAGTGGTACACGGCCAGCTGTGTCCGGCCATCGAAAAGCTCCACCAGCGTCTTCGTGCCATCGTCGGTGTCGAACCGGTATTCCTTCTCAACCTGGACCCAGGGCAGCTCTCGCCGCTGTTGGGCGATCTCGTCGCCTAGCCGTGTGTACTCCTTCTCGCGGGCAAGGAGTGCCTTATGGGCCGCCGACCACCCTACCCGTGTTTCGAGCTGGGCACGCTCCATGATTTGTCTCGTCGGATCCGTAGCCAATGTTTTCTCTCCTTCTGGTAGCAATCGGCCGTCAGGCTTGTCAGACGCGCTCATTCGTTGTGCCTCCCTCCCGAGCGACGATTGTCGTAGGGATCGGCAGTTAGCCTCCTCGGATTCGCTCGTAGGTGACGTACGCGGTGTCACCGTCGAGGGTTCGGGCGTCGCAGAGGCGCATCTTCTTTTTATCGCTCGTCTCGCCGAAGAGTCGCTGGCCGGCGCCGAGCACGACCGGGAAGATCTTCAGCCGCAACTCGTCGACGAGGTCGTGTTCCATCAGCGCGCGCACGATCTGAACGCTGGCTGGAACGACGATGTCTCCCTTGAGCTCGTGCTTCAACCTCGATACTTCGTCAACCACGTCGCCCTTGAGTACCGTTGAATTGTTCCAGTCGGCATGTTCCAGGGTCGACGACATTACGTACTTGGGCTTGCTGTTCAACCGGTCTGCCAACTTGCCACTCCGGGATGGCCACTTCGCGGCGAACCATTCGTAGGTCCGCCGACCCATCAGCATGGCCTCGGTGCTCTGGGCCTCGTCGAGGGTGACCTCGCCGAGCTGCGGGCGGTCCTGGATCAGGCCGACCCACCCGCCGCGTGCAAAGCCTTCGTCACCGACCGGGTCCTGGATGACCCCGTCGAGCGAGAGGTTGTCGCTCACGACTATCTTTCCCATTTCGAATCTCCTCCTTCTTTGGGCTTCTTACGCCGCTACGCTCGTTCAGACACGGGGGGAGCCAGAAACGGAACGGTCCGTCTTGGGCAGATCCGGTGTCCTTATGAGTGATGCGAGTGCCTAGGCGGTCATGAGCGAGCCGGCGCTGAGCCGCGCTCGAGCGGGTGACGAAGACGCCTTCCGGGAGCTGATCGACCCCTACCGAGCGGAGCTACAGCTGCACTGCTACCGAATCCTCGGTTCGCTGCAGGATGCCGAGGACCAGCTGCAAGAGACGCTGATAGCAGCCTGGCGTGGACTCGAGAAGTTCGAGGGGCGCACCTCGCTGCGCAGCTGGCTCTACCGGATCGCAACCAACCGATGTCTAAACGCGCTTCGCGACCGCAGGCGTCGCCCAGAGGAGGTCTCATCGATGGTCGAGCCGCCCGAGCCCACCCGCAGAGTCGAGCCGATGTGGCTCGAGCCCTATCCTGACGTCCTGCTGGAGGGACTTGCGGACACCGCCCCTGGCCCGGAGGCGCGCTACGAAACAAGAGAGTCGGTCGGACTCGCATTCATGGTTGCGCTGCATCATTTGCCGCCGCGCCAGCGTGCTGCGCTTGTGCTCCGCGACGTGCTCGGCTTCCAGTCCAGCGAGGTCGCCGAGATGCTCGAGAGCAGCGAAGCGTCCGTCAAAGGCGCGCTGCAACGAGCGCGCGCGACGATAGATGAACGCACGGTCCCTGGCGCCCGCGAGCGCGCACCTCTCCCGCGTTCGACGAGGGAGCGCGAGCTCGTGGGCCGCTTCGCCGCCGCGGTCGAGAGCGGCGACACTCAAAGCATCGTCTCGATGCTCACGCAAGACGCCTGGCTCACGATGCCGCCCGAGCCGTACGAGTACCAAGGTGGGGAGGCCATCGCGAGGTTCCTGCGCGATCGCGCGACTCGACGCGGCGCAAATCTCAAGCTCGTGCCCACGCGCGCCAACGGTCAGCCTGGCTTCGGCTGCTACCTCCCGGATGCGCATGCGCCCATTACACGCGCGTACGGGCTGATGATCCTGACGCTCACCAACGATTCAATTTCGGCCATTACGTGGTTCGGCGAGCGCAGCCTCGTTCCCCGATTCGGACTGCCAAGAACGCTGCCCGAGGAGGAATAGGTTTCGACCACGCCGTCGCGATGACTGCCCGCCGAAGGGAGCCAGTTCTATACCAGTGTCTGTAGTACTTCGGCTGAAGATTGCCTCGAATCTGGACGGTAGCGGGCCCTGGGTCTGAAGATTCGAACCTAAATCCGATCGTTTCCGTCAGATCTGGACGAGATATCTCAGAGTTCGGGACCGTGAGGCCCCGGGTTCAAATCCCGGGCCCCCGACCAATTTCGTATTCAAAATCGACGATTTTCTACGTGGTTTGGAGACAGCCGCACACGGCCGTATCACAATTTCCTGTAGACCTACGAAATCGGGGCGGGGCAAAGGCATCTGTCGCGGGCAATCTGAGATCACGCGACCGGGAATCGTTCGGTAGGCAGCGTCCCAGGCGGCGGACGCACGGGTCAGGACCGTGCGTCACGTGGGTCGAAAATCCAAAGCTCGGCACGGTGCGATAGGACTCACAGGGCACCACGGGGTGATGGTCCAGTTTCGAGCGAGCAGGCGGAACCTGGACTAAGTCGCGTTCGGTTTACTCGACCGGAATCGCTCGCCGGTTTAACAGGCTGCGCCGATAGACGAGCCAGCGAAGGGCTCGCCTGCGTTCAGCATCATGCTGCCGGACACCAGCTGCCGAAGAACGCGACGGACGATTTCCTAACCTTCGCTCAATCATCCGTCGATCCGTTCCTGTCCGCCGCGACGTCCGTCTTCGGTCCAATTTCATTTACAGCGCTTCGCCTGCAGAAGTTAATTGGGCCGATCCTGAGCGGCCCTGGTTGAACGCTGGCAGCGATTGCGCGTGCTGCTGGCCCCAGGCGCTTGGGAGAGTGCTGCCATTGCTGGCAAGACTCTCCCGTAATGAAAACGTTGACCCCACGCTGCCTACCTGTGTCGACGCACAGGTCAGGATCGTGAGGCCGAGCCTAAAGAGGGTCGAGCCTAGCCAGCAGTTCCATCTTGCGAGCGAGGTCTTGGCCGTTCGTGAGAACGCAGCGGCGATCGCCGACTCAGCTCGTGGTCGCGCCGAGAAGTTCCTCTCGGAGCACTCGCCGAAGCCATGCCTGCCACTCCTCATCGCTCCATCCGCGCCGTTCGGTCAGCTCGACGTACGCCGCGAGCGAGTTGACCACCCGCAAGATGTCGAGAGCCCGGTCCCTGGACAGCCCCTTGCGCAGGGCTCCCAGTTGATGCAGTCGATCGATCAGCGTGCCAAAGAAAGTGTCGCGTCGTGCGTCGCGGACCGCGGCTTGTTCAGGGTCGTTCGGTAGCGCTGCGCCGAGGCGGGCAATAAACGGACTGACGCGCGCCTTGATCTGGCTGTCGACGTCCACGAAGAGGTCGAGCAGCTTCCGAGGATCGGTTTCCGATCGCAGCTCAGCCGCCCATGGCTGCTCGGCCCATTGCTCGGAAGGGGCGTTGCCCAGGACCACCCGGTCTTGGACCTGCCCCAGAAGACGTGCCTTGTTGCCGAACGTGAAATACACCGTCTGAACCGCAACCCCGGCGGCGGTCGCCACCTGCTGAATCGTCGTGTCGTCATAGCCCTGCTCCATAAAGAGAGACAGGGCGGCGTCGAGCATGCGGTTCCTCGTGCGGATCGCCTGCTCGCGGCGATCCTTGCGGCCCGACTGGGTCTTGACAGCCACACCAAGGACTCTACACTAGAGTGAACTCTAGTAGTTACTACGGTGGTGGGAGGAGGATGGAAATGAGCGCTGAAGATGCGGCCACAAAAGAGGAGCTTCTTCTCGAATTGAGAGGTAAGAACACGACCAGGACCATCAAAGAGTTCTCAGCGGCCGGCATCAGGCTCGAGAACAATCTGGAGGGAGAGGTCAAGGGCATCTACAACGCGACTTACTACGCCACGATCGACGCCCTGGTGAAGCCGGATGGAACGATCGACTACGAAACTCGACAGATTCACACCACCGACGACGGCGACACAGTGCTCGTCGACTACAAGGGGAAGAGTATTCGAGAGAGCCCCACTCACAACAAGTTCGTGGGCGAGAACACCTTCCAGACCTCATCAAAGAAGCTCGCCTGGCTGAACGGAACTAGGTCTCGCCATGAGGGCGAATACAACCCCGTTACGGGCGAGCAGAACTTTCGGGTGTACGCGAAAAGGTAGCCCGAGCCGGATTTGCCTCCTATGGACCTCAGTGTCGTGTCCTAGGCGTGCCCTCAAGTCATAAGGAGATTCGAGATGGCAACCGCAACGCAGGTCTCAACCGTAGTTCGTGATCAGCTGGGCGACCACCTGCTCACACCGAAGAACGCAGCCCTGCTCGTGATCGACTACCAGCCGAGCCAATTGGCGGGAGTGCGGTCGATGGATCGCGACCTCCTGCTGA
>Ga0207684_10000142_pt1 | contig 127367 bp, 128 predicted proteins | sample KBSK5501metaG_FD_184342 | JGI IMG/M metagenome (GOLD analysis project Ga0207684, IMG submission 184342) | Corn, switchgrass and miscanthus rhizosphere microbial communities from Kellogg Biological Station, Michigan, USA - KBS K5-50-1 metaG... | ecosystem: Host-associated > Plants > Roots >...
GCCCTCCCAAGCGAGCAGCAACGCCGCCACGCTGAGCACCTGCACGACGCGCACACGCAACGTTAATTGGAGCGGGGTCCGCGAGGCCGGCTCGCGACGAAGGTGGCCTGATCCAGGCACCCGTGGCTGCGTTACTCGGTCCATCGCTGGGCACGGTGCTCGATCAGGCCGGCGATCGCATCGGAGCCGACGATCAAGACGAGCGTCACGGCCACGAGCGCGATGTAGTCCGCCGTCCGAAACAGGCCGTAGGCGTGATTGATCAGCGAGCCCATGCCCGAGCGACTGCCGAGGACCTCGCCGACGATCACGCCCACGACGGTCAGCGCCAGCCCGGTGCGTAAGCCGCCGACCAGCGTGAAGAGCATGGCGGGCAGCGTCACCTTGCGGAACGCGGTGAGGCCGTCGGCGCCGAAGGCACGCGCGACCACCAGAAGCTGCGGGCTCACCTGCCGAATGCCCGCGAGCACGGCGAGCGTGATCGGGAAGAAGCCCAGCAGGAAGCCGAAGGCGATCTTCGAGGCGGCATCCAGGCCGAAGAACAGCATCAGCGAGGGATACCAGACGACCGCGGGCACCGCGTAGAGCGCGGCGAGGATCGGGCCATAGGCGCGCCCCACCAGCCGGTTGAAGCCCAGGGCGAAGCCGCAGCCGAGACCCGCGCCGATGGCAAGCGCGTAGGCGACGAGGATCTCGCGCAGCGTGAGGAGCAGGTGCTGCGCGAGATCGGGGTACGAGTCCAGCGCGAGCAGACGGCCGAGCGCCGGAACGGCGGCGGACGGCGGGACGTACAGCAGCGGATTCGCCGTGCGGCCGACGATCTCCCAGGCGCCGAGGAGCAGGATGAGGATCGCCACCCGGATGGCCGCGATCTTCACGCGTTGCCCTCGCCCATCGCCCTCAGCGACTCGTCACGAATGTCGCCCCAGAGCTTGCTGCGTAGTGCGACCAGCTCGGCGGAGTCCATGGCCCGCGGATACGGCATCGGCAGCTCGAGCAGGCTCTTGATGCGCCCGGGCCGCGCCGTCATGACCACCACGCGGGTGGACAGCGCGAGCGCCTCGTGCAGGCTGTGGGTGACGAAGACGACGGTCTTGCGGGTGCGCCGCCAGATGTCGAGCAGCCACTCGCCCATGAGCAGGCGCGTCTGCTCGTCGAGCGCGCCGAACGGTTCGTCCATCAGGACGATCGGCGCGTCGATGGCGAGCGCGCGGCCGATGGCCACGCGCTGGCGCATGCCGCCGGACAGCTCGCGCGGATATTTGGCTTCGAAGTCACGCAGTCCGAGCGGGCCGAGCAAGTCCGTGGCGACGCGGCGCCGGCGTTGGGCCGGCACGCCTTGAAGCTCCAGGCCGAACTCGACGTTCTGCAGCGTCGTGCGCCATGGAAAAAGACCCGGATCCTGGAACACGGTGGCCACGCGCCGCGGATCGGGCGCGGTGACGGGCCGGCCATCGACCACCGCGCGCCCGACGTCGGCGGCGACGAGGCCGCCGAGAATGCCGAGCAGCGTCGACTTGCCACAGCCGGAGGGGCCGAGCAGCGTGCAGAACTCGCCGGCGCCGACGGATAGTGAAACGTCGCGCAGCGCGTCCACCGGTCCCGACGACGTGACGTAACGCTTGGAGACGCCCTCGACGCGGATGAGCTCGCTCACGGCGGCCGCTCGGGCTACGAGACTTTGAGGATCTCGCGCGCGATGACCAACCGCTGGACCTCGGAGGTGCCCTCGCCGATCTCCGTGAGCTTGGCGTCGCGGAAGATGCGCTCGACCGGAAACTCCGTGATGTAACCGGCGCCCCCGTGAATCTGCACGGCCTTGGTCGCGGCCTTCATCGCCGTCTCGGACGCGAAGACCTTGGCCATGGCGGCCGCGTGCATCGCCGGCCGTCCCGAATCTTTCAGGTAGGCCGCACGCAGCAGCAGCAGCCGCGCGACCTCGACCTCGGTGGCGAGATCCGCGATCATGCCCTGCAGACCGTTGAACTCGGCAAGCGTCTTGCCGAAGGCCGAGCGCTGCTTCATGTACTTGATGGCCGCGTCCACCGCCGCCTGCGCAATGCCCACCGCCATCGCCGCCATCGCGATGCGCCCGCCCTCGAGCACCTGCATCGCCTGCACGAACCCCTGCCCTTCGGCGCCGAGCCGCTGATCCGCCGGCACGCGTGCGTCCTCGAAGACCAGCTCGGCGGTGTCGGAGGCGTGCAGGCCGAGCTTGCGATACGGCGTGCCGGCGGAAAAACCGGGCGCGCCCTTCTCGAGGACGAACGCGGAGATGCCCTTGGCGCCTTTCGTCGCGTCGGTACGCGCCAGCACGAGGGCGATCCCCCCGACCGATGCATTCGTGATGAACGCCTTGCTGCCGTTCAGTACGTACTCGTGGCCCCGTCGCTCGGCGCGCGTGCGCAGCGCCGCGGCGTCCGAGCCCGAGCCGGGCTCGGTCAGGCCCCACGCGCCCAGCACCTCGCCACGAGCCAGCCGCGGGAGCCACCGCGCCTTCTGCTCCGGCGATGCGAACAGATTGATGTGGTTGGTGCACAGCGAGTTGTGCGCCCACATGGTGATGCCCACGCTGGCGTCGCCGCGGTTCAGCTCCTCGACGATCAGGGCGTACGAAACGTAGTCGAGGCCGGCGCCGCCGTACTCCTCGGGAACCAGCACGCCCAGAAACCCCAGGGGGCCGAGCTTGGCGACGATCGCGTGCGGAAACTCGTGGCGGGCGTCGTAAGGCGCGATCTTGTCGCCGAGCTCAGCCTCCGCAAAGTCTCGGGCGACGTCGCGCACCTGCTTCTGCTCCGGCGTGAGATCGAAGTTCACCGGTCCGTCACCTCACTGCGGCTTGCTCTTGAGCTCCGCCTCGTGAGCCTTGATGAATGCGCGGATCTCATCGGCGAGATCGAGCAGCTTCGCCCACTGCTCCTTGTAGAGGGTGACGGGAAAGCGGCCGAGCCCGTACACCGACACGCCGCCCTTCTCGCTCACCTTGAAGGACACAGCGCCGCGGCGCACGCTCGACGCCTTGAGGGCGGCGTTCTCCGCGCGCAACCGCTCCAGCTCGGATTGCACCTCGTCGTCAGCCACGGCTCAGCTCCTCGCTCCGGCCTGCGCTCAGACGGCAGCCCGGACGTGCTCGCGGACGAAGCGAACGATGTCTTGCGTGGACGTGCCCGGCGTGAACAGCTCCTTCACCCCGATCGCCTTGAGCGCGGCGATGTCCTCCGGCGGGATGATCCCGCCGCCGAAGACGACGACGTCCTCCGCGCCCTTCTCCTGCAGCAGCTCGAGCACGCGCTTGAAGAGGTAGTTATGGGCGCCCGACAGCACGCTGAGCCCGATGGCGTCCGCGTCCTCCTGGACCGCGGTGGCCACGATTTGCTCTGGCGTCTGATGCAGGCCGGTGTAAATGACCTCGAAGCCGGCGTCGCGCAGCGCGCGCGCGACGATCTTGGCGCCGCGGTCGTGGCCGTCGAGCCCCGGCTTGGCCACGACGACGCGGACGGTACGCTCGGGGCTCATGATGCGGCGGCCAGCGCCTCGCGCACGCGCTCGCCGATCTCGATGATCTGGGCGCGGTCGCCGGGCACGAGGCTCCAGTCGAATCCCTTGCCGTCGTTGTTCCAGCGCGGGATCAGGTGCAGATGAAAGTGCGGCACCGACTGGAACGCGGCGGCGCCGTTGGCCTGCAGCATGTTGAGCCCATCCGGCTTGACCGCCTCGCGCAGCGCCAGCGCCACCTTCTTCGCCGACGTGATGGCCGCTCGCAGGTCCTCCTCGTCGGCGTCCCAGATCGTCGGCGCGTGGCTACGCGTGACGATCAGGCAGTGGCCGGCGTTGAGCGGGTTGATGTCCATGAACGCCAGCGTGCGCTCATCCTCATACACCTTCATGGACGGGATCTGACCATCGCGGATCTTGCAAAAGACGCAGTCGGCGCTCATGTCGCCTCCTAGACGGTCAGCGTCCAGCCGCGCGGATCCGGCAGCGTGCCGTACTGGATGCCCACGATCGTGTCGTAGAGCTTCTGCGACAGCGCGCCGATCCGGCCGCCGTTCACCACGATGCGCTCGCCCTTGTAGGCAAGCTCACCGACGGGAGAGATGACGGCGGCGGTGCCGGTGGCCCAGACTTCCTTCAGCGCGCCCTTGTGGGCGGCCGCGACCACCTCGTCGATGGTGACCTGGCGCTCCGACACGCGCAGCCCCCACTCGCGCATCAGCGTCAGCGCGGTATCGCGCGTGACGCCGGCGAGGATGGTGCCGGCCAGCGGCGGTGTGATGACCTCGTCCCCGATCTGCAGCATGATGTTCGAGGTGCCGACCTCCTCGAGGTACTTGTGGTGCACGCCGTCGAGCCACAGCACCTGCGTGAATCCCTCGTGCTTGGCCTCTTCGGCCGCATACAGGCTCGCCGCATAGTTCGCCGACGTCTTCGCCTCGCCGAGCCCGCCCGAAACGGCCCGCACGTAGTTGTCGATGACCTTGATCTTGGTCGGCGCGAGCCCCTCGGGATAGTACGGGCCGACGGGCGAGAGGATCACATAATAGAGGTACTCCTTCGCCGGGCGCACGCCGAGAAAAGGCTCGCTCGCGATGATCGTGGGCCGGATGTAGAGCGAGGTGCCGACGGACGAGGGCACCCAATCGCGCTCGACGTCGACCAGCGTCGTCCACGAGCGCAGGATGAGGTCGGGATCGAGGAGCGGGATCGTCATCCGCGCGGCGGTGCGGTTGAGGCGCTCCACGTGCTTCTGCGGCCGGAAGAGGCGGATCTTGCCGTCGGCGCCGCGGAATGCCTTGAGTCCCTCGAACAGCGACTGGCCGTAGTGCAGCACGGCCGTGGCCGGGTCGAGCGACAACGGCCCGTACGGCTCGACGCGCGGATCGTACCACCCTTTCTCCTCCTGAAAGTCGGCGACGAACATATGGTCGGTGAAGACCGTGCCGAAGGCGAGATCCTTGTCCTGCGGCTTGTCCTTCTTCTTCGTCGCCTTCGTGATGCGGATCGCGTCAGTCATGACCCTTCCCCTCTAAAAAATGATGGGCTCGCGGTAGAGCCCGAACACCTGCCGATACACGTCGGAGATCTCGCCCAGACTCGCGTAATCCTTGACCGCATCCACCAGCACCGGCATGACGTTGCCGCCGTTGCGGCAGGCGTCGGCCAACTGCTTGAGCCGGCGCTCCACGCGACTCATGTCGCGCGTGGCCTTGAAGCGGCCCGTGCGCTCGATCTGCTCGGCCTCCACCTGTTCGTCGATGCGGAGGTAGTTGATCGGCTTTTCGTCCGTCATCACGTACTTGTTGACGCCCACGGTGACCTTCTCGCCGCGATCCTCCATCAACTGGTAGCGGTAGGCGGCGTCGGCGATCTCTTTCTGCGGAAAGCCGTTGTCGATCGCGCGGATCATGCCGCCCATGGCGTCGATCTGATCGATGTAGTGCTGCGCCTGCGCTTCCATCTGGTCGGTCAGCGTCTCGAGGAAATACGAGCCGCCCAGCGGATCGATGGTCAGGGTCACGCCCGTCTCTTCGGCGATGATCTGCTGCGTGCGCAGGGCGACGGTGACCGCGTCCTCGGTGGGCAGCGCCCACGTCTCATCGTAGGAGTTCGTGTGCAGCGACTGGGCTCCGCCGAGCACGGCCGCCAGCGCCTGGATGGCCACGCGCGCCACGTTGTTCAGCGGCTGCTGCGCCGTCGCCGACACGCCCGCCGTCTGCGTGTGCGTGCGCAGGCGCATGGACTCGGGCTTCTTGGCGCCGTAGCGCTCCTTCATGAAGCGCGCCCACATGCGTCGCGCCGCACGCAGCTTGGCGATCTCCTCGAAGAAGTCGTTGTGGATGTCGAAGAAGAACGACAGCCGCGGCGCGAACGCGTCGACGTCCAGGCCGCGCGCCAGCGCCGCCTCCACGTAGCCGAGACCATCGGCAAGCGTGAAGGCCAGCTCCTGCACGGCCGTCGAGCCCGCCTCGCGGATGTGATAGCCCGAGATCGAGACGGGGTTGAAGCGCGGCACGTGGCGGGCGGTGAACTCGATCATGTCCGTGACGATGCGCACGGCCGGCTCGGGTGGGCAGATCCACTCCTTCTGCGCGATGAACTCCTTGAGCATGTCGTTCTGCATCGTGCCGCCGATGCGATCCCACGCCACGCCCTGCTTGTCCGCGATGGCCAGATACATCGCCAGCGCCACTGACGCCGTGCAGTTGATGGTCATCGACGTGGTGACGTCGCCGAGCGGGATATCGGCGAAAAGTCTCTCGAAATCGTCGAGCGTCGAGATCGACACGCCCTCCTTGCCCACCTCCCCCCGCGCGCGGGGGTGATCGGCGTCGTATCCCATCAGCGCGGGCATGTCGAAGGCCGTCGAGAGACCCGTCTGCCCCTGGGCGAGGAGATACTTGAAGCGCGCGTTGGTGTCCTCGGGACGCCCGAAGCCGGCGAACATACGCATGGTCCACAGCCGTCCGCGGTACATCGTGGGATAGACGCCGCGGGTGAACGGGTACGTGCCGGGCTCACCGAGGCGCTCCGCATAGGATCGCCCACTCACGTCGTCGGGGGTGTAGAGCGGCTTGAGCGGGACGCCCGAGAGCGTCTCGAATCGCACGTCCCGCTCTTTCCATTCACGCTGACCGCTCATCCTGTCCTCCCGGCCGCGCCGGCCGTTAATCGCTCGACGTCTTCCACGCCGAGCCCGAAGATGTCGGGCGCCTCGACGCCCATGAGCGTCAGGTACGACGCGAGCTGGCTCCGATGGTGGACCTCGTGCTCGCACATCGCCATCAGCACGCGCCAGGCGCGGATGGGCCGCGCGCCGGGCTCGAGCGAACGGCGCTCGGTCACGAGCGCGGCGTCCGGCACACGCGCGAGGGCGGCGCGCGCCGCGGCGTGTTCGGCATCGAGGAGCGCGACGGCCGTCTCCAGCGTGGTGCCGCGATGCCGCTCGTGGCCGTCATACCGCCAGACGCCGTCGGCGACGACGCCCGTGAACATCCGCTCGGCGGCGGCCAGATGGCGGATGATGTCGCCGCAGCTGTACTCGCCGGCCTTCGGCGTCCAGTCGATCGCCTCGGCCGGCACAGCGCCGCAGAAGTGCCGCGTGCGGCGACGTACGCCCTCGAAGTACTCGGCGAACTCGCGCACCGAACCGATCACTTGAGGACCTCGCGCGCGATCACGAGCTTCTGGATCTGCGACGTGCCTTCATAGATCTGCGTGATCTTGGCGTCACGGAAATAGCGCTCGACCTCCGCCTCTCGAATGAAGCCGAAGCCGCCGTGCACCTGCACCGCGTCGGTGGCCACCTTCATCGCCGTCTCGGCGGCGAACAGCTTGGCCATCGATGCTTCCTTCGTGTACGGCCGGTCGGCGTCCTTGAGCGTCGCTGCCTTCAGGGTCATGAGGCGGGCGCCCTCGATCGTCGTCGCCATGTCGGCCAGCATCCAGCCGACCATCTGGTGCTCGCCGATCGGCACGCCGAACGCCTTGCGCTCGCGCGCGTACTTCACGGAGCGCTCGTAGGCGCCGGCGGCGATACCCACGGCCTGCGCGGCGATGCCGATGCGTCCGCCGTCCAGCGTCGCCAGGGCGATGTGGAAGCCGCGGCCCTCCTCGCCGATCCGGTTGGCCGCGGGCACGCGGCAGTCGTCGAAGACCAGCTCGGCGGTGTCGGAAGCGCGGATGCCGAGCTTGTCCTCCGTCTTGCTCACGGAGAACCCGCGCGCGCCTTTCTCCACGACGAACGCGCTGATCCCGCGATGCGCGCGGTCGCGGTCCGTCTGGGCGAAGACGAGCGCGTACGAGGCCTCGCGGCCGGTACTGATGAAGAGCTTGCGGCCGGTGATCATGTAGTCGCTGCCGTCGCGCACGGCCACGGTGTGCTGGTTGCGCGCATCCGAGCCCGCCTCGGGCTCCGTCAGGGCGAAGCAGCCGAGCGCGTGGCCGCCGGCGACCGGCTTGAGGAAGCGCGCGCGCTGCTCGTCGTTGCCGTACTTCCAGACGGGATCGCAGTACAGCGAGTTGTTCACCGACATGACGACGGCGTGCGAGGCGCACGCGCGGGCGATCTCCTCCAGCGCCACGACGTAGGACACCGTGTCCGCGCCGCTGCCGCCCCATGTGTCCGGGACCATGATCCCGAGCAGACCGAGCTCACCCATGCGCTTGACCGTCTCATGCGGAAAGCGCGCGTCGCGGTCGATCTCCGAGGCAATGGGCGCGACGTGCTCCTGCGCGAACTCGCGCGCCATGTCGCGGATCATCGCCTGCTCGTCGGTAAGCTCGATCTTCATAGCCCTTTCATAGGCTCGCCTCGGACGGCGGGGCCCCAGCCCCGTGACGTCCTACGGCTCGCACTACCTTTCCAGGAGCTTTTTGAACTCGTCGGTGAGCGCGGGCACGACCTCGAACAGGTCGCCCACGATGCCATAGTCGGCGATCTTGAAGATCGGCGCCTCCGGGTCCTTGTTCACCGCGACGATGATCTTCGACGTCCGCATGCCGGCCAGGTGCTGGATCGCGCCCGAGACGCCGAAGCCGAGGTAGAGCTTGGGCGAGATGGTGCGACCCGTCTGCCCGATCTGAAAACGATGCGGCCGCCATCCGGCGTCCACCGCCGCGCGCGAGGCGCCGACGGCGGCGCCGATCACCGCCGCCATCTTCTCGAGGATCACGTAGTTCTCGGGGCCTTTCATGCCGCGTCCGCCGGAGATCACGGTCTCGGCCTCGGTCAGCTCGGGCAGACCGGTGGACACCTCCTCGCGCCGCTCGACCAGCTTCATGCGCGCCGCCGGCACCTTCACGCTCGGCTTGTCCACCTGCGCGGTCTTGGCGACGGAGGCTTCGGCCGGCTTGAACACGTTGGGCCGCAGGGTGGCGATCCATGGCGTCTTCGCCCACGTCATCTTCGCGAGAAGCTTGCCGGCGTAGACGGGGCGCGTCGCCACCAGTGAGTCGCCCTCCACCGCGAACGCGACGGAGTCCGCCGACAATCCCGCGCCCAGGCGCACGGCCAGGCGGGCCACGAACTCGCGCATGCGGCTGGTCACCGGCGCAAAGATGGCCTTCGGCGACTCCTTGGTCACCAGCTCGGCGAGCGCCGGCACCCAGACCTCGCCCATGTATGGCGCGAAGGCCGCGTTTTCGAGCACCCACACCTTCGACGCTCCCCAGGCGCCGAGCTGCTTGATTCCGTCGTCGCCCGCCTTGTCGGTGAGCCACACGGCCTCGACGTTGCCGTTCGAGAGTCGCCCGGCCTCTCCGAGCACCTCGGCCATCACCTTCTTGGGCGCGCCCTTCCGGTCGTCCTCGACGATGCACCAGTATGCGTTTGCCATGTCAGATCGCCTTCGCGTCTTCGCGCAGCGCGCGAACGAGCTCTTTCACCGCATCCTTGACGTCACCCTGAATGATGCGCCCGGGCGGCCGTGCCGGCAGTGCCTCCAGATTCTTCACCGCGAGCTGAGGCGCGTCGGGCGTGAGCCCGAGATCGCCCGCCTTCACGTCCTTGATCTCCTTCTTCTTGGCTCCCATGATGCCCTTCAGCGTCGGATAGCGCGGCTCGTTGAGTCCCTTCTGGGCGGACAACACGGCCGGGAGCGGAATATCGAAGACCTCGAGGCCACCCTCGACCTGACGGCCCACGCGCACGGTCTTGGCGTCGGCGTCGACCGCTTCGTCCATGATCCAGGACGCGCACGGCCAGTCGAGCACCTCGGCGAGCTGCGCGCCGACGGCGCCCATGTCGTCGTCGATCGCCTGCCGACCGCAGAGCACGAGCGCGGGCTGTTCCTGCTTGATCACGGCCGCCAGCGCCTGCGCGGTCGCGAGCGTGTCGGCTTTGGCCCACGCCGGGTCATTGAGATGAATCGCGCGATCGCAGCCCATTGCGAGCGCCGAGCGCAAGGCTTCCTTGACGCGATCAGGGCCGAGCGAGACGGCGATGACCTCGCCCTGGCCTCGCTTTTCTTTGATGCGCAGCGCCTCCTCGATCGCGAACTCGTCGTAGGGCGAGACGATCCAGGTGATGCCTGCCGTGTCGATGGCCTTCGGATCGCCGCTGCTGATCTTCACCTGCGTGGCGGTGTCCGGAACCTGCTTGATGGCGACGACGATCTTCATGAGGTCGCTCCTCGCTCGGACTGCTCGTAATGGAGTTCGCGGGTGATCCGGAATCGATCGCCGGGGATGAAGACACGATCGAAGACGACCGGCGCGCCGCTCGGATCGCACGAGACGCGCTCGGACTCGAAGGCGGGCACGCCGGGGCGACAGCCCAGCTCGCGCGCCTCGCGCCGGCCGAGGCGCACGGCCGAGACGCTCTCGCGCGCGCGCTCGATCGTGATGCCGAGCTTGAACTCGAGCACCTGGCGCAGCGGCGTGGTGCCGAGATCGGCCTTCAGGACTTCCTCGCCCAGGGCTGCGCTCAGGAAGGAGCGCTGCAGGCTCATCGGGTGGCCGTCCACCAGGCGCAGGCGCTCGAGCTGCACGACGCGGGCGCGCGTGGCCAGCCCGAGCGCGGCGCTCACGCGATGATCGGCGCGCGTCACGCGTCCGCCGAGCAGTCGCGTGGTCACGTGCTCGCCCTGCGCGGAAAGATCGCCCGCGAAGCGGCGAAGCTGCAGGATGTCGTAGTCGATCGACGGCGCCGCCACGAACGTGCCGAGCCCGTGACGCCGCGCGATCAGGTTCTCGCGCTCGAGCACGGCGAGCGCCTGGCGCAGCGTCATGAGCGTCACGCCGAACGACTTCGCCAGCGCGCGTTGATTGTCGAGCCGCGTGCCCGGCATGATGCGGCCGCGCTGGATGCGCTCGCGGAGCGCTTCGGCGATTCGGTGATAGCGTGGCACCCGTGCGTTCACGCCCGACTCCTCTGTCGGTGTTCTAGAACTCTGCGTTGCGAAAGACACCGCCTGGGCGCCGAAGGAACTCACGAGAGCAACGACGAAAGGGACTTAGGCGCGACGGCGGATACGGGGGCCATTGTACGGCGCGTCCCCAGTGGCCGCAAGAGGTCCGCCGAGCCATTGCGCAAAAGAGGACAAGAAAGCGCCGTCGAATGAGCAACGCCGTGCACGGGGGAGCGGCGGCGGTGCGAAAAATTCCCATAAATCGCTGTCCTGGCGTCCGGTACGGCGCTTGCTCCTATGCTGAGGCGAGCGAGCGAACGGATCGCGGCCCGAGCCGAGAGGCGGGGCCGCATCGCTCAAACCGCCGCCTGCTCGACCGCGCTCATCCGCCCCTGTGAGCGCGGTCTTTTTTTGGCCCGAGCGGCGTCCGCGCGTCTAGGTGGTTTCGGTCAGCCGCCGGCTCAGCGCGACGAGCGCGTCGAGCTTTCCGCGCGCGGCGCGCGAGTCGATCGACTGCGCGGCGACGGCGGCGCCTTCCTTCAGGTCGCGCGCCCGCCCGCCGGCGACGAGCGCGGCCGCCGCGTTCATCAGCACGATGTCGCGCCGCGGGCCCACCTTGCCATCGAGCACCGCGCGGATGATCTCCGCATTCTGCTCGCGGTCGCCACCCTGCAGCTCCTTGATCGACGCGCGCGGCATGCCGAAATCCTCGGGCCGCACCGCGTACGTGCGCACCACGCCCTCGCGCACCTCGGACACGCGGCTCTCGCCCGTGTTGGAGATCTCGTCGAGGCCGTCGGCGCCGTGGACGACGAACGCGCGATAGGTGCCCAGCTCGGCCAGGACCCGTGCGAGCGACTCCGTCAGCGACGCCGCGGCGACACCGATCACCTGGGCGTTGGCACCGGCCGGGTTCGTCAGGGGGCCGAGCAGATTGAAGACCGTGCGGATCCCGACCTCGCGCCGGGCCGCCATGACGTGCTTCATCGCCGTGTGCAGGAGCGGCGCGTAGAGAAAGCCGATGCCGACCTCCGCGACACAGCGCCCCACCTGCTCGGGCGTGAGCTCGAGCTTGACGCCGAGCGTCTCGACGACGTCGGCCGAGCCGCAGAGCGAGGCGCCACTGAGACCCGACATCGAGCGGTTTCCGTGCTTGGCCACCTTGAGCCCGGCGCCCGCCACCACGAACGCGGTGGCGGTGGACACGTTGAAGGTTCCCGAGGCATCGCCGCCGGTCCCGCACGTGTCGATGAGCATCTCCCGGTCGGTGCCGGTCAGCGCGGCCGTCTCCTCGGCACGCGTGGGCACCCGCGCGACCTTCTCGCGCATGACCTGGGCAAAGCCGATGAGCTCCTCGACGGTCTCACCTTTCATCCGCAGCGCGGTCAGGAACGCGGCGATCTGCGCATTGGTCGCCGCGCCAGACATGATGGCGTCCATGGCCGCCGCCGCCTCGATGCGTGTGAGGTCGCGGCGATCCACCAGGGCGCGCACGGCCTCGGTGATGATGGGACTCGTCATGGTGTCGCTGATTCTAGCGCAGCCACCACCGGCGGCTGAGCTGGATCTGCCGCACCAGCGTCGGTCCCTCGATGTCTTCCCGGGACACGATCCACAGCGCTCCCTCGGCCCACAGCACGCGACCGACGATGTCTTTGATCCGCAGCGGCGGCTCCAGCGGCTCCAGCGAGGCAGGATCGACGCGTGCCAATCTCGCGACGCTCTCACTCTGTCGCACCACCCAGAACGCGCCGCCTCCGAAGGCGAGCTTCGCCATTCCCAGTCGGATCGGCGCGCCACGCACCGACGGCATCGCCGGATCGACACGTGATGCCTTCACCGGCCCCTGAGCCCCGTACGGCGCCGTGACGTCGCGCTGGACCACCCACACTTCGCCGGCCCCGGCCACCGCGTACAGCGGCACTTCAGGCACGGTCATGCGCCCACCCGCGCGGTTATCGAGCGCATCGATGCGCGTCAGGCTGCGCGTCGTCGGCGACGCGGCCCACACCGCGCCATCGCCGAACGTGACGTTCGGCGCATATCCTGCCGCGACGACCGCCACGACGGCGTTCGTGCGTGGGTCGATGCGACTGACTCCCTGCTCGACACCTACCCAGATCGCGTCGCCGCCCGCGGCGATCGAGCAGGCGGGACGCCCGGTCGCGATCGACGCCACGACGGCATTCGCGCGTGGATCGATTCGATGCACGACGCCATTGCAGTTCGCCACCCAGACGGCGTCCGATGTCGCCACGAGGTTGATCGGCTGCCCCGTGACGGCCACGCGTGCGCGCACCGCCCCATCGGCACGGGCCACGCGGAGCACGAGCGCGGTGTCCGCGCGCTGGATCACGTGCCCGACCCACAGAGCATCGCTCGTGACGGCAAGACCGCCGCCCTCCGCGGGCAGGGACACCGTGGTGACGACGGTTGGCCGCGAGCACGCCGCCGCCAGCACCACGATGGCGAGGATGGTCAGTGTCGGGGGTCGAAGACGGCGAACACCGCCCGACACGCGCGCGCTGCGCTCAGCGCGCCGGCGTCGGGCCGCCAACGAGGATCGTCGTCGGCGCCACGCCGGCGAGCTTCACGTGCAGGCTCCAGGGTGGAGGTCCGACTTGATCGAGCGGAAACGTGGCAAACGTACTGCCTTCGATTCGGGTCGGCCCCTCGCCGACGGGCACGCCGACGCCGACGCTGGTGCCGATCGCGCTGCCGCGACCGATCGAGGCGCCGCCCATCCCGATGCCGATCGTCGGCCCCGGCCCGGTCACCGTCGGCGCGTTTTCGATGGTGTGCGCGCGAATCGCGTTTCCGTCACTCCTGACGATCCAGATGTCTTCGAGGCGGCGGTGGTCGGTATCGATCTCGATGCGCAGCCGATCCGCGAGCATCTGATAGCCGGCGGAGATCTTCGCGCCCTCCGGCTGACGCTCCGGCGTGTAGGGCAGCATCGCGTGCGAGCAGCCCGTGAGCGCCACGAGGGCGATCACGATGGACCAGCGGCTCTTCATGGCGACAAGCCTACAAGGCGGCCGTGATAACGTCGAGCCTCCAAGCCGAAGGAGGATTCCCCATGCGTGGCATCGTATTTCTCGGCAATCGCAAGCTCGAGATCCAGGAATTCGCCGATCCGACGCCCGGCCCCGGCGAGGTCGTTCTCGAGATGAAGGCCTCGGGGATGTGCGGAAGCGATCTGCATCCCTACCGTGCGGCGGGCAACGCCGCCGCGTCGCTCGGGCTCGGCGCGGGCGGTCCCGTCATCGCGGGCCACGAGCCCTGTGGCGTCGTCGCCGCCGTCGGCGCCGGCGTGGACGCATCGCTGGTCGGCCGCCGCGTGATGAATCATCACTATAAGGGCTGCGGCGCGTGCCGGCATTGCCGCCTCGGCTGGTCCCAGCTCTGTCGGGCCGGGATCACCGTCTACGGAATGACCGGTCACGGGGGCCACGCGCGTTATATGAAGGCGCCGGCGTTCACCTGCGTGCCGCTTCCCGACGAGCTCTCGTTCGAAGAAGGCGCGTCCGTCTCGTGCGGCACCGGCACCGCGTACGGCGCGCTCAAGCGTATCGACGTGTCGGGCCGCGACACGCTGGCGGTCTTCGGCCAGGGGCCCGTCGGCCTCAGCGCGACCATGCTCGGCCGCGCGATGGGCGCGCGCGTGATCGCCGTCGACGTCGTGCCGGAACGGTTGGCGCTGGCGCGCGAGTTCGGCGTCGAGCACGTCGTCAACGCCAGGGACGCCGATCCGGTGAAGGCCATCCACGATCTCACGCGCGGCGAGGGCGCGGAAACGACGATGGACTGCTCCGGCTCGTCGGAGGGACGGCTCGGTGCGCTGCAGTCGGCCGGCACCTGGGGCCGTGTCGCGTTCGTGGGCGAGGGCGGCCAGACGACGATCGACGTCAGCAAGCACATGCTGCGTCGCCAGCTGACGGTGCACGCCTCGTGGACCTTCTCTGCGGTGGGTCAGGAGGAATGCGCGCGCTTCGTGGCCGATCGCAAGATCCCGCTCAAACGCCTGCTCACGCATCGGTTCCGACTGGACCAGGCGGAGGAGGCGTATCGCCTGTTCGATACGCAGACGACGGGCAAGGGCGTCTTCATGTTCTAAGGCGATGGGGGGCCTGTCGGGCCCCCCATCGCGTCCGGATCTAGCCAGTTTTTCGCGGCTGGAGATGCAGTCCTGAGAGGATCGATCGACTCTCCGGAATCTCGTCGAGGCCCTTGAACGGCAGGTTGAACACCGGCCGCGACGCGACGAGCACCATCGCGAAGTTGACGGCGGCGGCGGCGACGTGGAGGGCGGGCAACGCGAAGTACTCGAGCATCCGGTCGCTCGCGGCGTGCAGCCACTCCGTCTCACGCCGGAAGTCCTGCATCGGTGCCTCCCACCATACGGGCGCGTCCATCGACGCCACGGCCGGTGGTATCGCCTCCCGTGGCATGAGAGGTCGGCGCGAGATCAAGGCCATCAGCGGTGGAGTCCCGTACTGCGCGAACAGGAACCACGTGAGGCCACGCACGCCGAGCCACCCGCACGTTGCCACCACGATGGTGCCGGCGCGCTGATCGGCGATCGACGGGATGAAGGTCGTCACGATCTCGCGATACAGGAACATCACCTCGAAGAATCCGACGAAGAGCTCGACCACGACCATCTGAGCCACGTACTTGAACTGACGCGTCCGGACGGCGTCGACGAGCGCCTGCACGCAGGCGAAGCTGCCCATCACGAGCAGCAGGAGAAACACGAACAGCAGGGGGCCGGTGAGGCGTCCCGGCTCCGGTGTCTCGGCCAGACGGGTCAGGACATCACCGACCATCGGAAAGAGGACGTGCGCGAAGACGGTCGCCTCGAGCACGCACCAGAGCACCAGCGCCACGAACGCCACCCACGGCACACCGGGCTGGAAGTAGCGCTGCCCCATCCGACCCGTCATCATGAAAGGCATCATCGCCATCTGGCGCACGGCCTCGACGCACAGCCGGACGACGAAGCCGGCGAAGACGAGCACCCAGCCGCACGCGACGCCGAGGCAACGGATGAGGCCGATCCAGTAGAGCCACGTGGCGCGCGCCGCATCCCACCACGCCAGAAGCATCGCCGAGGCGAAGTGGACGCGACCGTTGCGGAAGGCCAGCGTATAGATGGATAGCTGCGTACACCACAGCGCGGCCACGCCCAGCAACGCCGGGAGCAGAAGCAGAATGTATTTCGCGGCCGCCACCCACGCCGACGGCGATTGCATGAAGAAATCCATCAGGACGTGCTGCATGCGCGGCAGCCACGAAATCGGCGACAACAGCAGACCGATGATCTCTTGCCAGTGCTGCGGGAACGAGCTGATGATCTCGTCCATCGCTCGGTTCTCCCCCTGCGCCGCCGTTACGGCGACTCTGACCGCTTCTTCTGGGGCGGAGCGCCCCAATCCTCGTCGATGCTTGGTGACATCGGCGTCAGTGCTGGCGCCGGCGTCAACGGAACGACCGTCACGCGTCCAGCGTACGTGACCGGCGTCACCTTCGGCGGCGAGGCCACTCGCGGCTTCGCGAGCTGCTGCGCGACCGCGCGCGCCGCCTCGCGATCGTAGCGGCGCAGCACGCGCACGACATACTGCCGCGTCTCGCGGTACGGCGGGATGCCCCGATGATTGATCACCGCCTGCTCGCCGGCGTTGTAGGCGGCGAGCGCGAGCGGCACGTCGTTGTGGAAGCGCGCCATGAGCCGCTTGAGGTGGCGCACGCCGCCGTCGATGTTGTCCCGCGGATCGAATGAGTCCTGGACGTCGAGGTCCGCCGCGGTGGCCGGCATCAGCTGCATCAAGCCTTCCGCGCCACGGCGCGACACGGCGCGCGCGTCGAATTGCGACTCCACGGCCACGATGGCGGCGACGAGCTTCGGCTCGACCCCGTAGCGCGTGGCCACCTCGACGATGTGGGCATTGATGTCGGCGGTGGTGATCGCAGGGGGAGCGCTCGTCGCCGACTCGTCAGCGACGACCTCGACGTCTCGCTCCGACGAGTCGGCGATCGTCACACGCGACACGGCGTACCCGGTGCTCACGACGAGCACCAGCACGCCGAGCCCCAGCGCCTGTCGCGCGAGCGACTCGCCTCTCGACAGCCGTCGTCCACGTGCCGTGTGGCCCATAACACCGTGCGCGAGCACGGCGGGGTGTATTGAGCAACCCAGGTGCCAGACCCGCGCCCGGCGGCGCTAAGCCTTCGTTTTGTCGAGCCTCGAGCGTTGACCTGGTCAGGACTCGACCGGCCCCTCGGCGTCGAGGCGGTGACGTCTTAGCCGTCACGGCGTGACAGCGTGCCTCCCCGACGCAGATACCGCGCCGAAATGGCCTAGCGGAAGATCTTTTTGAGAGCCTCGACCGCTTCGCCCACCGGCTGCTGCGCGCCCGGTACGATCGGCGACGCGGCTGCGCGCGGACCGAGATGAAATCGGACCTCGGACGTCTGGCCGGCGATCACCTGCACCGTGCGCGTCTCCGCCGCGAGCTTGGGATGAGTCGCACGGAGTCGATACGTGCCTTCCTTCAGGGTGTAGCGCGCGCCCGCGGGGTCGGTCGCCCTGAGGCTGGTGACCAGCGCGTCCTTGGGCGTGAGCACCTCGATCGTGGCATCGGGCAATGGTTTGTCGGCGCGATCGCGGACGACCGCGAGCAGCTGGCCCGTGTCGGGCGGCCGCGTGACGCGCAGATAACCGTACACCGAGCCGCCGATCGACAGCAGCGCGGCGATGAGGCCGACGATCGCCTGCGCGCGCGGGAGCGACAGATGCGCGCGAAGCCTCACCAATAATCCGGAGGGCGTCGATGAGCCGGCGTCGCTCACGACGCTCAGCGTATCAGAGCCCGAGGTACGCCTGCTTGACGTGCGCGCTCTGCTGGAGCGCCGCGCGCGGCCCCTCGAGCACAATGCGGCCGTTCTCGACCACATACGCGCGATGCGCGAGCGCGAGCGCGCGCGCGACGTTCTGCTCGACGAGCAGAATGGCGGTGCCGCTCGTGTTGATGGTCGCCAGGACCTCGAAGATGAGCTTGACCATCACCGGGGCGAGCCCGAGGCTCGGCTCATCGAGCAGCAGCAGCCGCGGCCGCGCCATGAGCCCGCGCCCGATCGCGCACATCTGCTGCTCGCCACCGGACAGCGTGCCGGCCAGCTGGCGCTGGCGCTCGCGCAGCCGCGGAAAGAGCGCGAAGACGCCGTCGAGCCCGGCGGCGCGGCCGGCGCGATCGCGGGCGCCCAGCTCGAGATTTTCGCGCACGGTCATGGTGGGAAACAGATGGCGCCCCTCCGGAACGTGGGCGATGCCTCGGGCGACCACCTGGGACGGCGCGCGCCCGTCGATGCGCTCGCCCTCGAGCTCGATGCGGCCGCGGCGCAACGGCAGGAGACCGCTGATCGCGCGCAGTGTCGTCGTCTTGCCCGCACCGTTGCCGCCGATCAGCGCCACCGCCTCGCCCACGCGGACCTCGAGCGACACGTCGTGGACGGCGACGAGGTCGCGGTAGCCGGCTTCGATGCTAGTGAGGCGGAGCAGCGTGGACATATTCTTCGCCCAGGTACGCCTCGACGACGCGCGGGTGGTTGGCGATCGCGGCCGGTGCGCCTTCGGCTACCGTCTCGCCGAAATTCAGCACGACGATCCGATGCGACAGCGCCATGACCGCGCGCATGTTGTGCTCGATCAGCAAGATGGAGACGCCGCCCCGGTGGATCTCGCCGACGAGCGCGACGACGCCGCTGATCTCCGTCGGGTTCAGTCCGGCCATCACCTCGTCGAGCAGCAGCAGCGTCGGCTCGGTCGCGAGCGCTCGCGCCAGCTCGAGGCGCTTGCGCTCGGCCAGCGTGAGGCCCGCGGCGGCCTGTCCGGCCTTGGCGCCGAGCCCCACACGCTCGACGACGGCGCGGGCGTGCTCACGCGCACGCGCGGCCACCGCATGCCGCCCCAGCGCGCCGATCACGACGTTGTCGAGCACGCTCAGCCGCGGGAACGGGCGCACGATCTGGAACGTGCGCGCCAGGCCGAGCGCGCAAATCGTGTGTGGCCGCAGGCCGCGCAGCGAGCGATCGCGGAAGCGGACCTCGCCCGCGTCCGGCGTCAGGAACCCGGACAGCAGGTTGAAGACCGTGGTCTTGCCGGCGCCGTTGGGTCCGATGAGGCCGAGCACCTCGCCCTGGCTGACCGTCAGATCGAGGCCGGCGACGGCGTGGACGCCACCGAAGCTCTTCGAGAGACCGCGCGTCTCGAGCAGCGTCATGGGGTCACGTGCGCCATCATCGGTGAAACAGCCGCGCCAGGCGGGGATACGCGCCCTCGGGCAGAAACAGCACGACGGCGATCAACAGCATGCCGTACACGATGAGATGCGCGCCATGCCAACCGCCCTGGGCGAAGTAGTGGCGCGCCAGCTCGGCGAGCGGGCTCAGGATGAACGAGCCGAGGATCGGGCCGAACACGGTCCCGGCGCCACCGACGACGGCACGGATGATGATCTCGACGGAGAGCGGGATGCCGAACACGGACGAGGGCTGCAGCGAGAAGAGATAGAACGCATAGAAGGCCCCACCGACGCCGGTGAGAAACGACGAGAGCACCATGGCCAGCATCTTGTACCGGAACGTGTTGACGCCGAGTGCCTCGCACGCGCTCTCGTCCTCGCGAATCGCGCTCAGGTACAGGCCGAAGCGCTGCTGCTCCAGCCACGCGACGATGCCGGTGGCGGCGAGCATCAGGGCGAGCGCGACGTAGTAATACGCGCGCGCGTCCTGGAACTGAAATTGCCGCGGGTCGCCGGTGAACGTGATGTAGTAGCCGACGGCGCCGCCAATGGCGTCGGTGTTGGACGCGATGATGCGACAGATCTCGGCGAAGGCGACGGTGAGCAGCACGAAGTAGAAGCCGCGCAGCCCGAACCGAAAGCCGAGAAAGCCGATGAGCGCCCCCAGCGCCGCCGCGAGCGCGCCGCCCACGAACATGCCGACCCACGGGGTGATCCCCTTCTCGACCGACAGCACCGCCGACGTGTACGCGCCAATGCCGAGAAACGCGGCGTGGCCCGCCGAGAGCTGGCCGGCGTACCCGCCCACCACGTTCCACGCCTGGCCGAGGAAGCCATAGAAGAAGATGAGCGTGAAGAGCGTCACCGCGTAGGACCCGAAGACGGACGGCAGGAGCGGCAGCGCCGCCAGCAGCAGCACGGCGGCGACGATGAGCAGGCGGATCACGCGAGACGCTCTCCGCTCACGAGGTACGCCGGCCGAAGAGGCCCGTGGGACGGAACAGCAAGATCACCACGAGCAGCGAGAAGCTCACCAGCTCCTTCAGCGACGGCCTCAAGAACACGGCGCCGAGCGACTCCGCCACGGCCACGAGCAGGCCGCCGGCGAACGCGCCGAGCAGGCTGCCCATGCCGCCGATGATCACGATGTTGAACGAGGCGACGGAGAGCTGCAGCCCCGTCGGCGGCTGGAACGGCAGCAGCGGCGACACGAGGGCACCGGCGGCGCCGACACACGCGGCGCCGACGCCGAAGGCGACCGCGTAGACGCGACGGACGTTGGTGCCGATGACGAGCGCGCCGTACGTATTGTCGGCGGCGGCGCGGATGGCGCGCCCGAGATCCGTCCGGAAGAGGAAGAGCGAGAGGAGCAGCGTGAGCACCACGGCCACGCCGAACGCGATCAGCCGCGCCACGTCGACGAACACGGGCCCGAGCCAGAGGGTGGCCTGGGCGAGGCCGCTGCGCACGCGCTGCGGCTCGGGGCCAAAGAGAAGGAGCGCGGTATTCTCGAGCACGAGGGCGACGCCGAGCATGAGGAGAATCTGCATCTCGTGCGGCGCGTCCACGATGCGCTGCACGAGCGCCCGTTGCACGACGAACCCCAGCACGAACAGCGCCGCCGCGCAGACGAGAAACCCGACGTAGGGGTCGAGACCCACGCGCGTGGCCATCAGCCACGCGAGGTACATGCCCCACACCATCATGTCGCCGTGCGCGAAGTTCACCACGCGCATGACGCCGAAGATCAGCGTGAGCCCGACGGCCATCAGGCTGAACACGCCGCCGAACAGCACGCCGTTGAGGAGGCCCTGCGCGACGAGGGTCGCGTCGATCGGTCAGGCCTTGGGACGTGGGAACACGAATTTCTGCAGCGCCGCTTCCTTGGGCCAGACGGCCACCGGCTTGGCCTTCAGCACCTGAATCATGGTCGGGATGGCGTTGGGGTTGTCACCGATGTCGTTGAAGTGGATCGGCCCGCCGTACTGCATCAGCCCGGCCGTGTATGTCGTCTTCTGAATCGCGTCGACGATGGCGTCGGGATCGTCGAGCTTCGCGGTCCGCTCGAGCACGTCGGCGATGACGAAGACGGCATCGTAGGAGTAGCCGGAGTTCGTGTCGAAGAGACGCCCGCCGGAGCGCTTCTGGTAGTCGTCGGCGAGGCGCTGCGTCTTAGGACTCCGGAAATTCGGCCAGGGGTTACTCGCCATCACGTACTCGAGGTCCTCTTTGAGCGCCGCGAGCTGCCCCGCTTCGTAGAGACCGGGGCTGCCGGGGCCCATGATGCCGAGCGATTCGATGCGCTGCTTGCGGATCTCGGGCAGGAGCAGCTGCGCGCTCGCCGGTCGTGTGATCGGCGAGATGACGTCGGGCTTGAGCGCCTTGAGTCGCGCCACCTCCGTGGACAGGTCCGAGGGCGGTTCGGGCCACGGAATCACGTCGTCCTCGAGCAGCGTCCAGGGTGGCTTCGCCGACTTGTAGGCGGCCAGGAAACCGCGCGACTGGTTCACGCCGAACAGATCGTTGCAGTGCATGAGCACGACGCGCTTGGGCGTGACCTTGGCCTCGGCAAAGATGTCGGTGAAGTACTGTACCGCCTTGCGTCCGAACGACGAGCCGGTCGGAAAGTTGCGGTAGACGTACTGGACCTTCTGCTGGCCGTCCTTCACCGCCTTCGCGACGTTGGCCGTGATGGGATCGGCGGCCGCGATGTCGATCAGGAAGGGCACGCGCTTCTGCTGCGCCACCGACACCATCGCCGCCGTGCTGCCGGAGTCGAACGAGCCCATCAGCATCTGCGCGCCCTGGTTGACGACCCGCTCGGCCTCGACACGGCCGTTCTCCGGCTTGCTCTGCGTGTCGCCTGGGATCAGCTCGAGCTGCAGGCCGCCCTTGCCCTTGATCCCGCCAGCCGCGTTCACCGCTTCGACCGCGAGCTGAGCGCCGAGCCGGCATGCCTGGCCGGGCTCGGCGAGCGGTCCCGTCACCGGATGCACGGCGCCGATCTTGAACGTCTTCGGCTGTGCGTGCGAGGGCCGCGGCGCGCCGGCGACGGCGGCGCCGGCGATGGCCGTCTTGAGAAAGCTGCGGCGGGTGAGAACGGGCTTCGTCATGACGCCTCCTGGCGATGCGTAGGCGGATTATAAGATAGTCGCGCCCCATGGCCGCCCCCAGCCCGACGCGCGTCCTCGTGTGGATGTGCGTGCTCATCGCCGTCAATCAGCTCGGCTTCGGCAGCGTGATGCCGGTGCTCGCGCTCTACGCGCGCTCGTTCGGCGTGACGCAGTCGGCGATCGGTCTCGCCATCGCCGTGTATGGCCTCGCGCGCTTTCTGGTCTCGATGCCCGTCGGGCGCCTGACCGACGTCGTCGGGCGCCGCACGGCGCTGGCCCTCGGCGGGCTCGTGACCGCCGCGGGCAATCTCATCTGTGCGCTGGCGCCGAGCTTCGCCGTATTCGTGGCGGCGCGCTTCGTGGCCGGCGTCGGCGCCGCGCTCGTGCTGGTGGCCGGCCAGATCGTGCTCGCCGACATCACGACCCCGGCCCACCGTGGCCGCGTGATGGCAATCTATCAAGGCGTCTTCGTGTTCGCCGTCGGCATCGGCCCCTTGCCCGGCGGCGCGCTGGCGGAGCACTTCGGCCTGGCCGCGCCGTTCCTCGTCTATGCCGTGATGGGCACGCTGGCCGCGGCGGTGGCGTGGTTTCAGATTCCGGACACGCGCGCCACCGGCCTGAGCGCCGCCGACGCGACGCAGCCGCCGCCGTTCGCCGCGCAGGTGCGTCTGCTCACCGGCCACGCGGGGTTCCTCCTCGTGGCGCTCGTGAGCTTCATGAACGCCGTGGCGCGGACCGGAGCGCTGTTCAACGTCATTCCCGTGCTCGCGCGCGACCGTCTGGCGCTGAGCACCGACCGCATCGGCGTCGGCCTCGCGCTGTCGAGCCTGGTGGGGCTCGTCCTCGCGTATCCCGCCGGCGTGCTCGTCGATCGCTGGGGACGGAAAGTCGTCATCGTCCCGGCGACGATCGTCGCGGGCGCGTCGCTCGTCCTCTTTCTGACGGCGTCGTCGTATGCGTGGTTCCTCGTCGCGTGCGTCACCTGGAGTATCGCGGTCGGGCTCAGCGGCGCGGCGCCCGCGGCCTATGCCGCCGACGTCGCCCCGCCCGGCATGAACGCCGCCGCCATGAGCACGTTTCGGATGCTCGCCGACTTCGGCTACGTCCTCGGTCCCATCGTGCTCGGCGTCGTCACCGACGCCGCCGGCGCCAACGCGGCGCTCGGCGGGACCGCTGCCTGTCTGGTCATCGTCGGACTCCTGTTCTGGCGCCTCGCGCCCGAGACGTACCGCGCGCGCCTATAATGCCGCGTGCGCATCGGCGTCTTCGTCCCTCCCGGTAACCCGACGGTGGAGCCCGAGCTCTACCGGATGGCGCCGCCCGGCGTCACGATCCACTTTGCGCGGCTGGACCCGGGCGACGCGCCCGGCGACCCCGGCAGCCGGACGGGGCAGGACGACCGCACGCGCGCATACCTGGACAGCCTGCCGCTCGTCGCGCGCGCGCTCGCGCAGGTGCGCCCGACCGTCGTCGTCCACGCGCACACCGCCTCGAGCTACGCCAACGGCTTCGCGAACGAGCCCGCGCTCGTCGAGCGGCTGGCCTCGCTGACGGGCGCGCTCGCGGTGACCGCCGCCGGCGCCGTCCGCGCGGCGCTCCAGCACCTCGGGATCAAGCGCGTGGCGCTCGGCACGCCGTATCAGGAGAGCGTGAGCCAGCTAGGCAAGGCTTACTGGCAGGCGGCGGGCTTTGAGATCGTCAGCTATGGGCGCCTCGGCGACGCCGGGTCCATCTACGACGAGACCGAAGAGCGCGCGTACGAGCTGGCGCGTGAGGCCGATACCCCCAACGCGGACGCGGTGCTGCTGAGCGGCACCGGCCTTCCCACCGTCGGCGTGCTCGAGCGGCTGGAGCGTGACCTTGGCAAACCCGTCGTCAGCAGCACGCAGGCGTGCTTGTGGCAGGCGCTTCGTGTCGGCGGCCGGCGTCAGCCGATCGCGGGATTCGGCCGGCTGCTGCGGGACGGCTGAGCTTGGTGATGCGCGCCGTCTTCCGCGCCGTCGTGCTCGCGGCCCTCATCGTGGCGAGCGAGGCGACCGCCCAGGAGGCCCGGCTCGTGCCGGTCACCGTCGACGGAGAACAGGTGCGGCTCGAGATGCGAATCTATGCGCCGGCCGCGAGCGAACGCGTGCCGACGGTCGTGTTCAATCACGGCTCGACCGGCCGGGGAATCGAGCCGGGCCGGTTCACGCGCCCGATCGACTTCCCGGCGCTTGCCGCGTTCTTCAGAGGCCGGGGCTGGGCCGTCGTGATGCCGGCGCGCCGGGGTCGTGGCGGCTCGGAAGGTCTCTACGACGAGGGCTTCGCGGAGCACCGCGCCGCCGGTTACACCTGTGACCCCTCGCGGGCCCTCCCCGGCGCCGATCGCGCGCTCCGCGACATCGAAGCCGCCATCAACGCGATCCTCGCCATGCCGTTCGTGGATCGCGAGCGTCTGGTCATCGGCGGCCAGTCGCGCGGCGGGATCCTCAGCGTCGCGTACGCCGGTCTTCATCCCGAGCAGGTCAAAGGCGTCGTCAACTTCGTCGGGGGCTGGAGCGGAGGTAGCTGCCGCACGAGCGTCAACGAATCGCTGTTCGTTCGGGGCGCGCGCTACCCGGAAGAGACGCTCTGGCTCTACGCGGACGGGGACCCGTTCTACTCGCTGTCCCACAGCCAGGCCAACTTCGCCGCGTTTCGCGCGGCGGGCGGCCGCGGCACGTTCACCGAGCTCGAGGCGCCGCCGAATCCGTTCGGCGGACATGGGCTCTTCGCCTATCCGGACGTCTGGGCGCCGTCGGTTGACGCCTATCTGAAGCGCCGCGGCCTGCCGTGATCCGGACTCAGCGCGCGCCGAGCCCGTCGTAGCAGAGTCGCGCCATCCGTCCGATCAGCTGCGCGGCGGCCGCGAAGCCCGGCGTGCCGTCCGGCAGCGCGGCCGGCACGCGATCGGTGTACGCGGTCAGGATGCACAGCGGCCGGTCGTCCTTGAAGAGGATCCCCGCGTCCATGTAGCCGCGCGCGCCCGTACCGGTCTTGTGCGCGACCTTCGTCCCGAGCGGCAGCAGTGACGGCAGCCGCGCCCTGAGCTTCTGCCACGACAGGATGTCGAGCCCCAGCCGACAGAGCTCGGGCGTCCCGCCAAGCCGCGCAGCGACGCTCGGATCGCTCGTCCCTTTGAGGATCAACTCCAGCAGCAGTCCCTGATCGTTCGGCGTCGTGCTGGTCACCTGCTCGAGCGTGTGGTCGGCGGGCAGCTTCGGCGGAATTCCGAAGCGATGGATGGTCGCTGTCATGCCGACGCCTTCGCACCAGCGCTGGACGTTGGGGAGCCCGACGAGGTCAACCACGTGCCCGGTGCACGTGTTGTCGCTGACGATGATCATCATCACCAGCGCATCGCGGAACGTGATCCAGAACCCGGGCGTGAGGTGCTGGAACGTCCCGGAGTCGTTGTCCTGGAAGCGCTTCTCGATCGTCACCTTCTGATCGAGCGCGAGCTTGCCCGCGTGCACCGCCGCCAGCGCCGCCATCATGATCGAGATCTTGCGCGTGCTGGCCGACGGCACCGGCACGTCGCCGAGACGATCGGCGCGCGCGCCCGTGGCAGTATCTTTGAGGTACCAGCTCGCGTGAAATGGCACCGCGTCACACAGCGCATCGAGACGTTCGACCAGCTCTCGCATCGCTTACCTCCGGTCCAGCCAGACGTTCCAGAAATGCATGTACGGCCCGGGCTCGTAGCCCTGGACGTCCTTGCGGCGCGCGTCGAGGCGGAAGTAATCTCCGACCTTGATCCGCGCCGCGTCCGCGTAGAAGGCGGTCTGGATCTTCTCCCAGATCGCCTGCCGCTTTTTGAGATCTGACTCGCGGCCCATGGCCTGCAGCAAGCCGTCCTTCTCAGGGCTGCACCACCAGCCGGGCCAGTCGCAGAGCACCTGTGGCGTCACCGTCGGCTCGGGTACGAAGACGAAGGCCGTGCTGAACACGTCCCAGAGCTCCGGCTTCGCTCGACGCTGCACGACGGTGGCCCAATCCGAAACTTGAAGGTCGATCTTGAAGCCGACCTCCTCGAGCTGACTCTTGGCGACGAGCGCCGGCTTGTAATGGTGCTCGTACTCCGTCGTGACGATCCAGCGAAGCGGTTGTCCGGCGTATCCCGCGTCCTTGAGCAGGCGCTTGGCCTTCTCGCGGTCATGCTGGTTGTACGCCGCCGCGCCCGCGCGCGAGTGGTAGGCCTGCTCCTGGAAGACGATGCCGGGATCGAGACGGTAGAAGTCCTTGTGGCCGAGGCCCGCGAGCAGCAGCGGCTCGACGTCGAGCGCCGCCTGCATCGCCTGGCGCAGGCGCTTGTCGGTCATCACGCCCTGCTTCGTGTTCAGCACGGCGGTCACCCACCCGTACGGCTTCACGACGATCGGCTCGACCCCCGCCGTCGCCCTGATCCGATCGAACTGATCGGGCTTGATCTGCTGGATGTACTGGTACTCGCCCGTGGTGATGCCCGCCTGCCGTGTTGCGTAGTCGGGCACGGGCAGGAAGAGCAGCTCGTCCACGTAGGCCGTACGCTGGCCGGCGAGGCCGCTCGGCGCCTCGCTGCGCGCCGCGTAGCCGTCGAACCGCGCGAGCTTGATGTGTCGATCGGGACGGTGCTCGACGAACTTGAACGGTCCGGTGCCGATGTACTCCTTCAGCGGCGCGTCGCCGGCCTTCTCGACGACCTCCTTCGGGTAGATGGAGGCGGCGCTGTCGACGTGGGCCAGGATCGTGAGCAGCGCGCTCGAGGGCTCCTTCAGCCGGATCTCCACAGTGAGCGGATCCTTCGCCTCGATGGCCTCGACGTTTTTGAAGACGGCCTTGCCGGGGCTCGCGACGACGCCCCAGCGCTTGAGGGAGGCAACCACGTCCGTAGCGCCCAGCATCTTGCCGTTGTGGAACTTGACGTTGTTGCGCAGCCGGATCACGTAACGCTTGCCGCCCTCCTGTACGTCAGCACTCTCGGCCAGGAGTGGAACCGGCTGATACTTCGCGTCGAGCGCGAACAGTCCCTCGAAGATGTTGACGACGATCTCGCGCGTGATCACCGCCGTCGTCGCGTGCGCGTCGAGCGTGGGCGGCTCACCGATCATCGCGATGCGCAGCACGCCGCCCGTCTTTCCCGCCGGCGGCTTGGCTGCCGGCGCCTGGGCCTCGCCGGACGAGGCGGCCAGCCATGCCGCGAGGGTGAGCACGACCACGACTGCGGATGCCCGAAGGACACGAACCATGTCGACGCCTCCTGTGGGGTCCGTACGATACCGCGGACTGCGCCGGCCTGAAAGCGATAGAGTGTCGCAATGAATCGACCGCTGATCGTCCACGGCGCCACCATCGTCACCGGTGACGACGCCGGCACGCTGCTGCCCGACGGCGCGCTCGTCGTCGACGACGCTCGGATTACCGAGGTGGGTTTCGCCGCCGACGTGCTCGCGCGTCATGCCACGGCCGAGCGGATCGAGGTGCGGGGCCGCGTGATCTTCCCCGGGCTCGCCAACACCCACACGCACCTGCCTCGCGTCCTCGCGCGAGGCATCTATGAGGATCTCTCGCCGCCTCACAGACCGCCGTTCACGGGCGGCCTGGCCCCCCTACCGCTGCCGTCGCTCTCGCCCGACGAGGAACGGCTGATGGCGACGCTGGGCGCGCTCGAAGCGATCCGTAGCGGCACCACGCTCGTCCTGGAAGAAGGCGCGCACCTCGAGCGCTACGCGGCGGCCCTGGTCGATACCGGTCTGCGGCTGCTCCTGTGTGAGCGCGCGTGGGATCGTGCGCGCGCCTCCATCGGTCAGCCGGGTCCGTTCGAGCGGGACGCGGGCTTGGCGGAAAACGGCGTGGCGCGAATCAGCGACCTGCACGCGCGCTGGCATGGACGGGAACAGGGACGTATCAGCGTCGGCGTCGCCGCGTGGGCGCCCGATCTCTGCTCCCCCGAGCTGCTCGGCCGCGTCCGCAAGCTGCAGGACGAGCTCGGGGCCGTGGCGACAATCCATCTGAGTCAGGTGTGGGGCGAGGTCGCTGCGATCCAGGAGCAGCGCGGCGTCACGCCGATCGAGTACGTTGCCCGCTGCGGGCTGCTGTCCCCACGTCTCATTGCCGCGCACTGCCGCTGCATGACCGCCGCCGAAGAAGTCACCCTCGGCGCCTCCGGGGCGGCCGTCGCGATCAATCCGGCGATCGCCGCGCGCCGAGGTCTGGCCGCGCGCATCGACGAGCTGCAGCGTGCCGGCTGCCTGATCACGCTCGGTACCGACAACATGGCCGAGGATATGGTGGAGGTCGTGCGGACCGCGATGCTCATGGAGCGCGTGCGCCGCACCGACGGCCGCCGCCCGACGCCGGAGCAGGCGCTAGGCTGGGCCACACGCAACGGCTATCGCGCTCTGGGCATCGCCGACGGCGGCTGGCTCGCGCCGGGCAATCGCGCCGATTTCATCGTGGTCGATTTCCGCCGGCCGCACCTGGTACCCGCGCTGCGTCCCGTCTCATGCTTCGTCCATCAAGGGCAGGCCGGCGACATCGAGTCGGTGATGGTGGACGGCCGCTGGATCATGCGCGACGGGCGCGTGCTGACGCTGGACGAGGCCTCGATCGTGGCCGAGGCCGAGAGTATGGCGCGCGCGGCTTGGCGTCGGCTGTTTGCCGAGCGGCCGGACCTACAACGGCCGCCCGGCTTTGCCCTCTAGCGAGGTATAGAGAGCTTCATCCCTCCATTGCGTCTCGGCCCATGGCGCCGCCCTTCGCGCTCGCGGCCTTCTTGGCTTTCCCCGCCGACGCCTTGCGACGGCCCTTCGTCTTCCCCTTCTTGGCCTTCTTTTTCATCATGTCCTCCCGATGTCGGGTCGCGCGACACCACCCGTCCGCCACGCCCCCAATGAGCGCGCGAGCGGGTCTCGGCTCATGTCCGGACGACGTATGTCTCAGATGCTCGCGGTCGTCAAGACAAACCTGCTGCCTAAGCTAGATCACGCCCTCGGCCCGCAGGGCGACGATCTCGGGCGCCGACATCCCGAGCAGTCCCGACAGCACCTCGTCGGTGTGGCGGCCGAGGGCGGGGCCCGCGTGCGTCACGCGGCCAGGCGTCAGCGACAGCTTCGGCGTCACCCCGGGCTGGGGCAGCGCGCCGATCTCGGACGGCACGTCGATGATCATCTCGCGGGCGCGGTAGTGCGGGTCGGCGAAGATGTCGGCCATGCTCATGACCGGCGAGTGCGGGATGTCGTGCGTGTGCAGCTCCTCCATGGCCTTGCCGAACGGGCGCGCGGCGAACCAGCGCGTGGCCATAGCAAGGATCACGTCGATGTGCTTCGGGCGCTCGGTGGCGCTCGCGAAGCGCGGGTCTTTTGGCAGGTCGGGCTCGCCGAGCATGACGCAGAGCCGCTCGAACAGGTGCTGGGCGGGCGCGGTGAAGACGATCCAGCGGTGGTCCTGCGTCTCGAATGCCCCGCCCGGCCACCCGGCGTGCTGCAGGCCGCCGCGCTCACGCACCACGCGCTGGCGTCCATAGAACGTCGTCGTGAATTCCATCACGCGAAACGCGGACTCGTAGAGCGCGGCGTCGATCCACTGCCCTTCGCCGGTGGCGTCGCGATGGCGCAGCGCCGCCATGACACCGAAGGCCGTGAACAGACCGGTCATGTAGTCGGGGTAGACGGGAGTCGGCCGCGCCGGCGGTCGATCGGCGTGGCCGTTGACGTACCAGGTGCCGCCGAACGCGGAGCCGATGGCCGCATAGCCCGGCCCCTGTCGCAGCGGTCCGGTCTGCCCGAACGCGGTGATGCGCGCCATCACCAGTCGTGGATTCAGCGCGTGCAGCGTCTGCCAGCCGAGGCCCCACTTCTCGAGCACGCCCGGACGAAAATTCTCGAGCACGACGTCGACCTTCGGCACGAGGCGCCGCACGATGTCCTGGCCCTTCGGCGTGCGCAGATCGAGCGTCATGAGCTTCTTGTTGCGATTGTCCACGGCGAACCAGTACGAGACGCCGTCCTCGCTCGGCCCGAGGCGGCGCAGATCGTCGCCCTTGCCCGGCATCTCGGTCTTGATGACCTCGGCGCCGAACTCCGCCATGAGGGTGCCACAGAACGGTCCCGCCACGACCTGCGCCAGCTCGAGCACCCGGAGGCCGTCTAGCGGCCGTCGCGTGTCCATGACCGCGTGAGTCTACAACTTCCGCCGCGCAGGTGTACTATCCCGGCCGAGGAGACAGGCCATGACGACCTACACGCGGATCTCGGCCGACTGTCACATCGATCTGCCCATGCTGCCGCCCGATCTCTTCACCGCCAACGCCTCGGCGGTCATGAAGGATCGGATGCCTTACGTCACGAACGGACCCGATGGTCCCTACTGGACCTGCAAGAACGGCGGCTCCTTCGGGCTCGTGTGTGGTGTCGGGCCCGCCGGGCAAAAGCTCGTGCCGGGGCAGAACCACCGTGTCGACGCCATGGCCGCGACCGGCCTCTATGAAGACGGCAAGCAGGGCGTGCTGCGGCCGTCGACGCCCGCGCTGCGCGCCCGCGACATGGATCGCGACGGCGTGCAGGCCGAGGTGATCTTCGGCATTCTCGGCGCCGCCACGCGGCTCGGCGACCACGAGGCCGCCACCGAGATGTTCCGCATCTACAACGACTGGCTCGTGGAGTTCTGCAAGCACGACCCCGCGCGCTTCATCGGGCTCGCGTGCCTGCCGTATGGCGACATCGACGCCGCCGTGAAGGAGATCTACCGCGTGGCGCGCCTGGGTCTGCGCGGCATGGAGCTGTCGTGCTCGTGGGACATGGAGCCCATGTGGCATCCGGTGTGGGAGCCGCTCTGGCAGGCGGTGAACGACGTGAATCTCCCGATCCACTTCCACACGTTCCCTTCGGTGCCGCCGAGCGTGATCGATCAGCAGAAGGGCCTCGTCCGCCGCGCGGCGTTCTTCACCGCCGTCTCCAGCTTCCAGCTCAATCTGGTGAACATCATCTCCGCCGTGATCGGCCGCGCGATTCTCGAGCGCTATCCCAACGTCCGTATCTCGTTCGGCGAGAGCGGCATCGGCTGGATCCCGTACGTGCTCGACCGCATGGACTACGAGTGGGAGGATCGCTTCCGCGACCTCGGTCTCACGATGAAGCCGAGCGACTACTGGCGGCGCCAGTGCAAGGCGACGTTCCAGTACGACCGCATCGGCACCAAGCTCATCGAGGACATGGGCGTGGAGACGCTGATGTGGGGCTCCGACTATCCGCATCCCGACGGAGTGTGGCCGGAGTCGTCGCGCTACATCGCCGAGCAGTTCGGTCACCTGCCCGCGGACGTGACGCGCAAGATCACCTGCGACAACGCGGGGAAGTTCTACGGGCTGATGTAGGGCGCGGCGGTGAACCTGCTGCGCCCACACGAGCGTGACCTCGTCGTCGAGGGCCGGCGCCTGCACCTGCTCGATTGGGGCGGCGACGCGCGCCCGCCGCTGCTGCTGCTGCACGGCTTCACCGGCCACGCGCACGCCTGGGACACGCTGGCCATCGCGCTGCAGCCGCACTTTCACGTCTGGGCACTCGATGCGCGCGGCCACGGCGACAGCGAACCGGCCGACGTCTACGACGCGGCGGGCGCGTTCAAAGATCTCTCGAGCGTCGTCGAGCAGCTCGGCGTGCGCGCGCTGACGCTCGTGGGGCTGTCGATGGGCGGGCGGAGCGCGATGTACTTCGCCGCCAAGCGGCCCGAGCTGGTCGAGCGGCTCGTCGTGCTCGACATCGGTCCGGAGATCAGCAAGCGGGCCATGGCGCCGTCGTCCGGCCCGCCGGAGCCCGAGACGTGGGCGTCGATCGAGCAGGCCGCGCGTCATCTCTATCGCGGCAATCCCTATCCCGGCATCCACTATTACCGGTGGGTGGCGGCCTCCAGCCTCCGGGCACGGCCTGACGGCGCGCTGGTGTGGAAGTGGCATCCGTCCATCAAGGAGCGCCGCGTGATGGGCGACGTGGACTGGTGGGCGATCGTGCGCGAGATCAAGCCGCCGTTGCTGCTGCTGCGCGGTGCCGAGAGCACCGTGCTCGACCGCGACGTGGCCGAGCGGATGACGCGCGAGCTGCCGCGTGGCACGTTCGTCGAGATCCCGCGCGCCGTGCACACGCTGCACGAGGACAACCCCGAAGCCGTCCTGGACGCGCTGCGCGCATTCTTGAAGTTCTGACCGTCAGGAGGTCCCATGAAAATCGTGTTCTTCGACGACTTCAAGCTGGGCGTGCTCAAGGGCGACGCGGTCGTGGACGTCTCGCGCGTCGTGCAGGACATCCCGCGGCTGGGCCCCCAGGATGTCATCCGCGGCGTCATCGAGCGCTTCGCCGAGCTGCGTCCGCGGCTGGAGGCCGCCGCCCAGGAGCGCGGCGTGCCCCTGGACCGCGTCAAGATCCGTCCGCCGCTGCCGAAGCCGGCCAACATCGTCTGCATGGCCGTCAACTACATGGAGGACGGCACGCGCAGCGAGCCGGCGCCCATCAACGCGTTCCTCAAATCGCCCTCGGCGATCATCGGCAACGGCGACACGATGGTGCTGCCCGACGTGCCCGCGACGATCTTCGAGGGCGAGGCCGAGATGGCGGTGATCATCGGCAAGCGCGCGTCCCACGTGAGCGCGGCCAACGCCATGAGCTACGTCTTCGGCTACACCAACTTCATCGACGGCTCCGCACGCGGCCTGCCGCCCTCGGGCAACACGTTCTACCAGATGAAGTCGCGCGACACCTTCGCGCCCCTCGGGCCGTATCTCGTCACCGCCGACGAGATCGCGGATCCGCACCGGCTGCAGATCCGTCTCTCGGTCAACGGCACCGTCAAGCAGAACTTCAACACCGACGACATGGCCCACAAGATCCCGCGCTGCATCGAGTGGGTGACCTCGATCCACGCGCTGGAGCCCGGCGACGTGCTGGCCACCGGCACCAACCATCGCGGACTGAGCGCGTTTCAGGACGGCGACGTCATCGAGGTGGAGACGCACGGTCTGGGTGCCTTGCGCTTCAACATCCGTGACCCGCTCAAGCGCACGTGGGACCGCGAGACGCGCCTGGACAGGCAGCAGAAGGGCCAGGAGGGGACGACGCCGCAGCTCAGCGGCAAGCACGCGCCGGCGACGACGTAGCGGTCGCCGCGGTGGCGGCGAGCGGCGGCCAGGCGATCGGCGTGGGTTTGCTGCTGGCGACCCTCGGGTGGGGCGTCCTCCCGGCTGTGTCACAGGAGAGCGCTCCGCCACGCCGCGCCGGGGCAGGACCCGACCTGGTTCGCGCTCGACAGGTACCTCACGCTGGTTCCTCGCGGCAGGCTAGTCGAGCCTTACGATGCGGCGCCACTACGCTTGAAGACTGATGCGATTCAGGTCCACACGTTCGAGAAGGCGGCGTCGATGTATTACTTCGACGGCACGACGTCCCAGCGCCACACCACGGAAGATTGACGAACGGTTAGACGCTGACGCCGCGCCGCGCCAGCTCGGCGTCGAGGTCGAGCGCACGCGTGCCGACAGGCTTACCGTCGGGCACCGTCCAGAACAGCTCGAACTCGAGCCCGTCGGGATCCTTCGCGTAGAGCGACAGGCTCACGCCGTGGTCGGACTGGCCGACGAGCGCGCCGGCCCGGATCAGGATCTCGCGCGCCCGCGCGAGGTCGGACAGCGTCCCCACCTCCCACGCCGCGTGGTACATGCGCGCGACGTGCTCATCGGGCGGCCGCAGTCCGGGCTGCTGGAAGAGCCCGAGGTTGTGATCGTCGCCGCTGTTCGCGATGCGCATGAACGCCGCGTTCGGATAGCGATGCGCGACCTCGAAACCCAGCACGTCGCGATAGAACCGCACGCTGCGCTCGACGTCCGCGACCCACAGCACGAGGTGCTGCAACCGTTTGAGCCCGACACCGCCGCTCATGGCGCCAGCGTCTTGGCGACGTCGGTCATCGAGGGCGGCGTCGCCGTGTCCTTCCAGCCCGCCAGCCGGCGGTAGATCTCGCCGGCCGCGTCGTGGAAGCCATCGGGGAGCCCCACCGCCTCGAACGCCGCCGCGATCTCTTCCATCTCGCCGACGAACCGCCACGCTTTGCGGATGTTCGCGGAGACGGCACGCTCCGAGCGCGCGGTCACGTCGGGCTGCGAGCGCGCCCACTCCGCGACCAGCGCCGCATCGACGCCCTCGTGGACGGCCAGCGCGCGAATGGCGAGCAGCAGCGCCTGCGAGCCCTTGTTCCAGCCCGCATACGCCATCTTGATCGCGGAGGCGGCGCCGATCGGTCCATCGAGCACGATGGCCTCGAGCATCGTGCCCTTGAAGATCGCGGCGACGGCGGCGGCGCCCTGTCCGGAGAGATAGAGCCGCGCCTCGCCCGCTTTGCGCGGCGGTGGGCCGATGATGCCGCCGTCGACGAAGCGTGCACCACCCGCGCTGACGATCTCGCCGACCGCGCGAGTCGTCGCCGGCGCGATGGCGTTGCCGTCGACGAACGTGCCGCCGAACCGGAGCGCCGCGATCTCCCGGGCGACGTCGGCCGCGTTCGCGGGCGGGCACACGGACAGGATGCTCTCGCTCTCGCGCGCGAGCCGCGCCAGCGTGCCGACGTCCTCGAGCCCGTCGGCGTCGGCGCGCTTCCGGGTGGCCGGCCCGCGCCCCGCCGACGCCCAGATCACGCGCGCGCCGCCGGCACGCGCCGCCGCGCCTACCGCGCTGCCCATCTCGCCCGGATGCAGGATGCCGATCGTCGTCACGGTCACCTCCTTGGCTGCTCCATCGTAAACCCGCCGTCAGTCGAAGTCGTACCGGTCGGCAGGATGAACCAGCCAGATGAGGGCCTTGACGATCGGCCACGCGATGGTCGGAAACGCCTGCCAGGCGACGAGCAGGCCGAGGATCGAGACCGCCGGATTGCCGGCGGCGGCTCGAATCACCTGCGCCACCCGCTCGGGCAACACGCCGCTGATCGCCGAGCCGCCGTCGAGCGGCGGCACCGGCAGCATGTTGAAGACGAAGAGCAGTACGTTCAGCACGAGCAGGACGCTCAGGAGGTCGCCGCTGCTTGCCAGCAACGCGTTGCCGCGGGCCGGCTCCACCATGTGATGGGCGTTCACGCGGTCGGGAGAGACGAACACACCGGTGACGATGCCGATCCGCAGCAATCCGAACGCGACGCCGGCGATGAGGAGATTGCCGGCGGGACCGGCGGCGGCCATGCTCGCCGCGCGGCGGGGATGACGCGCAGCCCATATCGGATCATACGGCGTGCTCGCCCAGCCCAGCGCCCAGCCGTTCGTGAACGCGGTCAGCAGGGGAGCGACCAGCATGCCGATCGGCTCACGACGAATGTGCGGCAGCGGTGAGAGCGACACCTGGCCGCCAAGGTAGGCGGTCGGATCGCCACCGCGATAGGCCACGAACGCGTGCAGGGCCTCGTGCACCGTGGTGGAGAACAGAAAGGCGATGAACCATAGCAGACCGAAGACCAGCGCACGCTCGTCCATCCTCGCCAGGATAGACGGCGTCAGGCTCGGCGACCAAACATCCCGCGCGCCCGCTCGGCCGCCTGCACGAGCCCGCCGGGCAGCAGCAGCACGATGGCGACGAAGAGCGCGCCGAAGATCAGCAGATGAATGTCTACCCAGCGCAGCGCCAGGTACTCCTTGAGGACGACGTAGAGTGCGGCGCCGAGGACCGGCCCCTGCAGGGTGCCGACGCCGCCGATGAACGTCATCAGCAGCGCGTCGAAGGTCCACTGAGGACCGAACGGGTGCGCCGGATAGTAGCTGATGTGGTAGTACGCGAACAGTCCGCCCGCGAGACCCGCAAGCGCGGTCGACAGCGCGAGCGCGGTGAGCTTGAGCGACAGCGCGCCGACGCCGGACGCCTCCGCCGCTTCCTCGTCCTCGCGGATCGCGCGCATGCCGAGCCCCAGGCGCGAGGTCGCGAGCGCCGCCACCGCGATCACCGAAATGGCGGCGAGGACGAGCGCCAGGTAGTACCGCAGCGTCAGCTGGTAGCTCGCGATGGTGGCGGCGGGCAGCGTGGAGATCTCCGGCAGCACGTTGCCCACGGTCGTGCGCAAGATTTCGCCGAGGGCGAGCGTGCCAATGGCGAAGTAGGCGCCGCGCAGCCGGAAAGCGGCCACGCCGATGATCAGGGCGAACACCATCGCCGTGGCCGCGCCGGCCGCCATGGCGAGCGGGACCGGCGTGCCGCCGATCCACAGCGCCCGCGTGATCAGCGCGCCGAGGCCGAAGAACGCCGCGTGACCGAGGTTCACCTGCCCCGCGTAGCCGGCGACGACGTTCCAGGACTCGGCGAGGGTGATCGACAGCAAGATCAGGAACACGAAGTTGAGCAGATCCTCGCGCGGTCGCGCCAGCGGCAGCAACGCGAGAAGCCCGAGCGCCGCGAGGATGGCGAGGGCCCAGCGGCGCTCGTGCTGGCGCTCCTCGGTCACGCGCGCGCTCATCGGCCGAAGAGTCCCCGCGGACGCACGGTGAGAACGACGACGAAGATGACGAGCCCGACGATCTCTCGATACGGGCCGCCGAACGTCGCCGCGCTCGCCGCTTCCGCGACGCCCAGGACGAGGCCGCCAACGAACGTGCCGATCATCGAGCCAAGCCCCGCGAGCACGACGACGATCAGCGCCTTGAGCGTCCACTCGAGACCGATCGATGGGCTCACCGAGTACGCGACGGTGATGAGCGCGCCCGCGGCGCCGGCCAGCGCCGTGCCCAGCGCGAAGGCGAGCAGATATGCGCGGCGGATGTCGATGCCGGTCAAGAGCGCCGCCTGCCAGTCCTCCGCCGTGGCGCGGATCGCCTTGCCCCAGCGCCAGCGCGAGAGCAGCAGCTGCAGCGCCCCGATCAGGAGCAGCGCGAGGACCAGCGTGGCCAGCCGGACGAGCGGGATCGCGAGGTCGCCGACGGCCAGGACGGCGCCGCTGTACGAGGTCGGGATGGAGCGCTCGTCGGCCGTCCACAGGCGTACGGCGAGCGCATGGAGCGCCAGCGCCAGACCGAAACCGATGAGCAGCGAGTTCTTCACCCGCGTCTCCTCGTGCGCGCGCACGACGAAGGCGAACAGCCCCCAGTAGAGCACCGCGCCGAGCAGCAGCGAGCCCGGGATCACGAGCACGAGCGACGCGAACGGATCGATGCCGAGCAGCGAGGCGAGCCAGAACGCGCCGTAGCCGCCGAGCATGATCAGCTCGCCGTGCGCGACGTTCAGCACGCGCATCACGCCGAAGACCAGCGAGAGGCCCGCCGCCGCCAGACCGTAGAGCCCGCCGATCAGCACACCGAGGATCAGCTGCTGGGCGAGGACGGTCATTTATGCCCCCCCTGGGGGTACGGTCGGTCCTCGGAACGCACCGCGAGCGGCCCAAGATACGCGCGACGCACGTGCGCGTCAGCCATCAACGAGGCGCCGCTGCCCTCGCCCACGATGCGTCCGCCCTCGAGCAGGTAACCGCGATGGGCCAGGCTCAGCGCGGCCGGCACGTTCTGCTCGACGAGGAACACGGCGACGCCGGCGCGATTGATCGCCCCGAGCGCCTCCAAGATCGCTGCGACGAGCCGCGGCGCCAGCCCGAGCGAGGGCTCGTCGAGCATCAAGAGTCGCGGGCTCGCCATGAGCGCGCGGCCGACGGCGACCATCTGCTGCTGGCCTCCGGACAGCGCCTGCACCACCGTGCGCCGGCGTTCGGCGAGCACGGGAAACAGCGTGTAGACGCGCTCGAGGGCGGTGCGGCGGCCGGCCCAGGCGCGCGAGGCAAACGCGCCGAGCTCGAGATTCTCCTGGACCGTCATGCCGCCGAAGAGCCGCCGCCCCTCGGGCACCAGCGCGACCCCGCGCTCGACGATGAGGTGCGCGTCGAGCGCGCGAAGATCCTGGCCGTCCCAGCGGATCGCGCCCGCCCACGGCCGCACGAGGCCGGCGACGCAGTTGAGGAGCGTGCTCTTGCCGGCGCCGTTGGGACCCAAGAGGGCGACGATCTCACCCGCGGCGATCGACAGCGTCACGCCCGACAAGGCGCGCACGTCACCGTAGCCCGCCTCGAGCCCGCCGATCTCAAGCACGCGCGAGGCCTCCCACGTCGCCGCCGAGATAGACGTCGACGACGTTCGGATCCGCCGCCACCGCCGCCGGCGGCCCGTCGGCGATCTTCTCGCCGGCGCTGAGGACGACGATGCGGCCCGCGAGGTCCATCAGCGCCCAGACGATGTGCTCGACCATCAGCACGCTCACGCCGGCGGCGACGAGATCACGCACGAGCTCCATCGCCGTCGCCGTCTCGGTGGGGTTGAGGCCGGCCATGAACTCGTCGAGGAGCAGCAGGCGCGGCGACGTCGCGAGCGCGCGCGCCAGCTCCAGCCGCTTGCGATCGATCAGCGTGAGCCGGGCGGCCGGCTCGTGGGCGCGCGCCTCGAGGCCGAGCACGCGGAGCAGACGCCGGGCCTCGGTGATCGCCTCCGTGCGAGTCGTGCGCGCGCGGCCATAGAGGCGCCCCACGAGCACGTTCTCGAGCGCCGTGAGACCCGGAAACGGCCGAACGAGCTGGAACGTGCGCGCGACGCCGGCCGCGCACACGCGATGCGCCGGCAGCCCGCCGATCTCGCCGCCGTCGAATCGGATGCGCCCGCCGTCGGGACGCAGGGCGCCCGCGATGAGGTTGAAGAGGGTGGTCTTGCCCGAGCCGTTTGGGCCCATGATCCCGAGCAGCTCGCCCTCCTCGAGGACGAAGCTGACGTCGTGCACCGCGCGGACGCCGCCGAAGCGCTTGGACAGCCGCTCGACCTCGAGCAGAGGCATGCGGCCGCTACGGTCTCGACGCGATCAACGCTTGGCGAACGGCGGCGCCGGATACGCGAGCGGAGCGGTGGCGAACTCCTTGGGCCACACCAGCTCCTGCTTGCCGTTCACCCACTGTGCGAAAAGCCCGGCTTTGACGATGCCAGTTCCGTCCGGCCGGAACTTCACGGGGCCGATCACCGTCACCATATCCGTCGCCGCGATGGCGTCGCGTACTTTTTCGCGGTCCGGCGCGCCGGCCTTGGCGAGGGCCGCGGCGAGGATCTGCACGCACGCGTAGCCCGGGCCCGTGATCGGATCTGCGGGCCGGCCGAACTTGGCCTGATGTGCGTCGTTCAGCTCCTTGACGCCCGGCGCCTTGACGGCGTGGTGCCACCCGGGGGCCAGCATCACGTAGTCACCGTCCTTGCCGAGATTCTTCGTCCAGATCGGCGGATCGGGTGCGCGGATGAAGAAGGTCAGCTTGGGCGTGTAATTCAGCTCCTTCATCTGCTTGATCATCGTCATGCCGTCCGGCGGAGTGGGCAGCGCGAAGACGGCGTCCGCGTTGGCAGACTTCGCCTTGAGAATCACGTCCGAAAAGTCCTTCGCGCCCGGCGCGTACTCGGCGTTCAGGACCACCTGGTAGCCGGCGGCCTTGCCCGCCTCCGTCCAGGCTGCTGCCATCTCTCGCCCCCAATCGGTCTTCTCCTGGAAGATCGCCACGGTCTTCGGCCGCTCGCCGGCTGGGAGGGAATTGAGCATCGGCGGCAGCGCTTCGCTGATGTCGGGCGACTTCCAGAACGGCGAGAACAGGTAGCGGAAGCCCTGCTGGTGCACCTTGTACAGCGCGAACGCCACGCCGAGGTACGGGATCTTGTTCTTCTCGGCCACGGAGGCGGCCGCCGCGTGAAGATCGGAGCCGAAGCCGCCGAGATACGCGACGACGCCCTGCGAGCCCAGCGACTCCAACCGTGCGACGGTCTTCGTCGCGTCCGACTCGTCGTCGAGCAGGACCAGCTCGAGCGGCACCTTCTTGCTTCCCATGCTGACGCCACCCGCCGCATTGATGTGCTCCACGGCGATCTCGTAGCCGGCGCGCACCTGTGCGCCGCCGGCGCCATAGCGCCCGGTGACGGGCACGACGGCTCCGACCTTGATCGTCTGGGCGGTCGCGACCGAGGGCCACGACCCAAGCAAGATCACCGCGAATGTAGCGACCAGTCTCATCGAGCGCCTCCGTTGGAATCGATCGGACCCCGACGCGATCAACGCTTGGCGAACGGCGGCGCCGGATACGCGAGCGGAGCGGTGGCGAACTCCTTGGGCCACACCAGCTCCTGCTTTCCGTTCTGCCACTGCGCGAACGCCGCCTGCACGATGCCGGTGCCGTCGGGGCGGAACTTCACCGGCCCGATGACGGTCGTCATGTCGGTGGCCGCGATCGCGTCACGGATCTTCGCGTGGTCAGTCGAGCCGGCCTTGGAGATCGCCGCCGCCAGGATCTGCACGCACGCGTACGCGGGCCCGACGATCGGATCGGCGGGGCGGCCGAATTTCTTCTCGTGCGCGTCGTTCAGCTCCTTCACGCTCGGCGCGCGCATCGCGTGATGCCAGCCCGCCGCCAGCACGGTGTAGTCGCCGTCCTTGGCGAGATTCTTCGTCCACGGCGGCGAGTCCGACGCGCGGATCAGCACGGTCAGCTTCGGCGTGTAGCCCAGCTCCTTCATCTGCTTGATCATCGTCATGCCGTCGGGCGGCGTGGGAATGCCGAACACGGCGTCGGCATTCGCCGCCTTGGCCTTGAGAATGAGATCCGAGAAGTCCTTGGCACCGGGTGCGTACTCACCGTGCACGACCACCTGATAGCCGGCCGCCTTGCCCGCCTCCGTCCACGCCGCGTTCATCTCCTGCCCCCAGTCGGTCTTCTCCTGGAAGACCGCGACCGTCTTCGGCCGCTCGGCGGCGGGAATCAATGCCAGGAGCCCCTGGGTATGCTTGCCGATATCCGGTGACTTCCAGAACGGCGAGAACAGATACGTGAACCCCTGCTGATGGATCTTGTTCAACGCGAAGGCGATCCCGAGATACGGGATCTTGTTTTTCTCCGCCACCGAGGCGGCCGCAGCGTGCAGATCCGAGCCGAAGCCGCCCAGGTAGGCGACGACACCCTGCGAGCCGAGCGTCTCCAGTCGCGCGACGGTCTTCGTCGCGTCCGACTCATCGTCGAGCAGGACCAGCTCGAGCGGCACTTTCTTGCCGCCGACGGTTACACCGCCAGCGGCGTTGATCTGCTCGACGGCGATGTCGTAGCCCGCGCGCACCTGCGCGCCTCCGGGACCGTAGCGACCGGTCAGTGGGACGACGGCGCCGACCTTGACCGCCTGCGCCGCCGCGAGCGACGGCCAGAGGGCGAGCAGCGCCAGCATCAGGCCGGCGAACACGTTCATCGATATCCTCCGTGGGGCGTGGATGTCATTCGGTGGATGACCAGAAGTCGACGACGACGCCGTCGTCCCTGAGCCAGAACGAGAAATAACGCGTCTCGTCCGCGTTGACGAGACGGTAGTGGCACACGCGAGCGACGCGCTCGCCAAACCGCTCGGGCCGCCGCGTGCCCGCCTCGTCGCAGGTGACGAAGCTGAACTCGCGCAGCGTTTTCAGCCGCTCGCCGATGAGCGTCCGGCCAAACGGCGTGAAGTAGCTCCGCGTCAACGGCAGGACGGCCAGCGGTTCGTCGCCGCGCGCGTACGCTTCGAGGATCTCGCGGAACGCCGTCGTTCGCGCGGGGTCCTGGTCCTTATGCGGCTTTTCACGCCCGACGAGCAGCCCCTTGATGGAGCGACCCGCCACGCCGTAGGTCAACCCCCAGGAGTTCACGCGATTGGTGGGCTCGAGCGTTCGACCGAGGTTCGTGAGCACGACCACCGTGAGCTCGTCGTCGGGAAAGCGTGACAGCTCGGTACCGGTAATGCCGGTGTGCGAGATCCAGCGGTGGCCGCGCCGTTCGTCCACGAACCAGCCGAAGCCGTACGGATAGCTGGCGCCGGAGTTGAGGCGCACGGGCGTCCACATCTGAGCGAGGGTCGCGGGTTTCACGACCTTGCCGGCGGCGAGCGCGGCGTCCCAGGTCACGAGGTCTTTGACCGTGGAGAAAACCCCGTAGTGCGATGGCAGCTCGACCTCGACCACACGCCGGATGTTGACGAGCTGACCGTCGCGCAGCGTGTACCCGGCGGCGCGATGCTTGAGGATGCGTGTGTGATCGAGGACCGACGTCGACGTCATGCCGAGTGGCTTGAAGAAACGCTCGTCGAGGAAGTCGCGATAGCGCTGGCCGCTCGCGTTCTCGATGATCATCCCGAGCAGGAAGTAGCCGACGTCGCTGTACTGGAACCGCTCGCCGGCGGGGAAGCTGAGCTCGTCCTTGATCGCCGCATCGAACATCTCGGCCGTGGAATACCGTAGCCGCGGGCCGCCTGGCCACAGCGCCTTGAAGCCGCCCGTGAGCCCCGGCAGCCCGGACGTGTGCGTGAGCAGATGGCGCACCGTGATCGACTTCCACGTCGCGGGCGCGCGCGGGAGGTGCCACGCGACGGGGTCGTCGAGCTCGACCTTGCCTTCCTCGACCAGGAGCATGATGGCCGTGGCGGTGAACTGCTTCGTCACCGACGCCAGCTCGAACACGGTGTCGGGCGTGACCGGCACGTCGTTCTCGACGTTCGCGACGCCATACCCGCGCGCCTTCACGAGCTTGCCGTTGCGCGCAATGGCGAGGGCCACTCCCGGGATGCGACGCCGTTCCATCTCGGCCTTGATGTAGTCGTCGACCGAGTCGGCGCGCGCCGGCGGCACGGGCAGCACGGCGACCGACAGCAGGAGGAACACGAAGATGACGGAGCCACGCGCATGCATGAGCGGCTCGCGGCTCAGCGGCCCCACACCAGCCGCGCGACTTCGGCCACGCGCTCGAGCTTCTGGCGCTGGTCGTCCGGCGTCACGCGGTTGCCTTCCATGGTGGACGCGAACCCGCACTGCGGGCTCAGCGCCAGCCGCTCGAGCGGCACCTGCTTGGCCGCCGCGTCGATGCGTCGGCGCAGCTCGTCCACGGACTCCAGGCGCGGCCTCTTCGTCGTGACCAGCCCCAGCACCACCTCGCGATCCGGCGGCACCACGCGCAGCGGCTCGAAGTCTCCCGAGCGCTCGTCGTCGTATTCGAGGAGAAATCGCTGAAAGCGGCTCTTCTCGAACACGCGCTTGATCGGCTCGTAGCCGCCGCTCGCATAGAACTTCGACTGGTTGTTACCGCGACAGATGTGCAGCCCGAAGAGCACACCCGGATGGCGACCGATCACGGCGTTGTCCATCTCGATGCACGCGTCGATGAGCCGATCGGGATCACTCCCTCGCGTGACGTAGCCGGCGCGCAACTCGGGATCGAGTAGCGCCGCGTACTGGGGCGCATCGATCTGGACGTACGTGCACCCCAGCCGCACCAGCTCCTCGACCTCGCGGCGGTTGAAGTCGACGACGTCGGCCAGAAACGCGTCGCGCGTCGGATAGGCGCCGGAGGACTGCTTGGGATCGTAGTAGGCCGCCGCCTGCTGCGCGCTGATGAGCGTCACTTTCGTCGCGCGGCCGGCACGCGCGCGGAGGTACGTGAACTCCTCGCCGCACATGCTGCGCCGCCAGACCAGCTTGCCGACCACCACCGGACGCTTGAAGAGGAGCTCCGCACCCTCCTCATCGCGAAACGGGATCGCCCAGCCACCGTGCTTGTCGAAGCCCACGAGGGCCTCGATCATGTGCCCGAAGAACGCATAGCGCCGCATCTCGCCGTCGGTGACGACGTCGAGGCCGGCGGCTTCTTGCAGACGCACCGCCTCGTCGACGGCTCGGTCCTCGATGGTCTTGAACTCCGGCGGCGTGAGGCGTCCCGACTCCACCGCCGCGCGCGCCTGCCGCAGATATGCAGGCCGCAGGAGGCTGCCGACGACGTCACTCCGGAAGGGCATGACGACGGCGATGATACCGCTACTTCGCCGCCGCCCACTGCCCGATCTGGACGCGGCCCACCAGGGCGTAACCGCCGGCGCCGTCGGGCTTGAAGACCGAAGCCTCGCCCTCGCGGATATCGAACCAGTCTCGGCCCAGCGCGTCCACGATGTTCGGTTTGTGCGTCACGATCAGTGTGTTGGTGCCGGGCTCCGGCATGCGGCCGATGACGGCGCGCAGCGCCTGCGCCCGCCGATTGTTCTCGTTGGGGCTCACGACGAGACCACCCTCGGAGACGTCAGCCGTCGCCTCCGGCTCCGTGCCGGCAATCAGCCGCGCCGTTTCGACAGCGCGCTGGAACCGACTCGAGTACACCCGACCGAGTGGTACGCCGGCTCGCTTGAACACGTCGCCGAGCGTGCGCGCGTCCGCGCGTCCTTTGTCGTTCAGCTGGCGCTGCTTGGCCACGTTGTCGAGGTTCAACGGATCGGTATCGGCCTGATCGGCGTGCGTCGCGCCGTGGCGCAGCACGATGACATAGCCGCCGCCGCGTAGCTTCGACAGGATCTCGTCGACCGACGCGACCTGAGCCCACACCGTCGCCGCCGCCAGCATCGTCATCAGGGTCGCCGCCGCCACCCGTGCGGTCGTCATCCACGCCTCCTCTATATAAGGACCGGGTCCGCTGCCCGGAGAATAGCGTCGGCGTGCGCCGCGTCAAAGTTACCGAAGCGAGAGGAGGACACCATGAAAACCCTGGCTGCCGTTGCCCTGCTGACCGTGGTCCTGCTCCCCGGCGCAGCGTTCGCCAGCTCATCCACCGACGCCGCCCTCGGCCTCGGTGCCTTCGCCGTGTTCAATCAGATCCTCGGTGGAATCGGAATTTTCGGTGGCGCCGCACGGCCCGTGGCCGTCGCGCCGGCACCTGTGATCTACACCCCGCCGCCCGCGGTGGTCTATGGTCCCCCGCCCGTGTACGTGGCCCCGCCGCCGCCCGTGTATTACGCGCCCGCGCCCGTCGTCGTCGCGCCGCAGCCGGTCTACGTTGCGCCGCGTCCCGTCTTCGTATATCGCGCGGTGCCGGTCTACCGGCACGGGGGCTGGGGCCATCGCGATCACGGGAACTGGGGCCATCGCGATCACCGCTAAGGAGCTGGTGGCCTCGCAGCATTCCAAGGCGCCCCGGGGAAACCCGGGGCGCTTCTCGTTTCGCCGATCGTCAGGCATCCATCCGGCGCTCTTCGAGGTCGAGCTCCCGCTCCAGGTCGCGCAGCACCACGTCGTCGACCTCACCCTCGGCACGAAGCCGCAGCAGCGCCTCCCGCTCGGCATCCAAAAGAGTTCGGCGGATCTCGCGGTGCTCGATCAGCTCTCGATCTTCCTCCTCGCCCGCTGGCGGCTCGCGCTGGCGCTCGACGTGCTCGGAGCGGTGCCGATACGTCTCGCGTAGCTGATCGAGCAGCGGACGGTGCCCCGGCCATACCGGATACAGCTCATCGATCCGCTGCCCGGCCGCGTCGAGCAGGCGCTGCCGCGCTCTCGCTTCCTCTTCACGCAGCCCGGCATCCCGACCGAGCCCAAGAGCGCGGATGAGCCGCGGGAGGGTGAGCCCCTGACCGAGCAGCGTCAGCACGATGACCGTGAGCGTGACGACGATGAGCGCGTCACGCGCTTGGAACGGCGATCCGCCGGGAAACGTCACCGGCAACGCGAGGGCGGCGGCGAGCGAGACGACGCCTCTCATTCCAGCCCACGCGAGGATCAGTGAGCACGCGAACGCATCCCCCCGGTCGCGGCGCGCCGAGGGAAGGTAGACGGTGGCAAAGATCCACAGCGCACGGACGAGGACCAGGACCAAGGTCACCACGATACCGATGCCGATCAAATGCGCTGCGACCGAAAGCGTCATCGTCCGCAGCAGCAGCGGCACTTCGAGCCCCATCACGATGAACACGAAGCCGTTCAGAAGGAACGTGATGGTGTCCCACAAGGCCCGTCCCGTCAGTCTCGCGTCGGCGCCCATGATGTGCGACCCGCGATGCCCGAGGTAGAGCCCGGCCGCCACGGTGGCGATGACGCCGGAGGTGTCGAGCCGGTCGGCGGGAAGGAACGCGGCGTACGGCGTGAGCAGGGAGATCGTCATCTCCACCGGTGTGTCTTCGAGGCGCGCTCGAATGTGGGCGATGATCCATCCCACGGAGACGCCGATCACACACCCGCCCACGATCGCGGCCGCGAACGTGAGCGCCGCCCTGCCCGGCGAGAACCCGCCCCCGGCCGCTACCGCAAGCGCAATGACATACATCGTCAGGGCCGTGGCGTCGTTCAAGAGACTTTCACCTTCGAGAATCGTCACGATCTGCCGCGGGACGGCGAGCGGCCTCGTGATCGCGATGGCGGCAATTGCGTCGGGCGGCGCGACGATGGCGCCGAGGACGAAGGCGACGGACCACGGCATACCGGGGACGAGGGCGTGGGCGACGGCCGCCACCGCACACGCCGACGCAATGACAAGGCCGACCGCGAGCGAGCTGATCGTCGTCAAGTTCTCGCGGAGGCTTCGAATCGGCGTGAAGTAGGCGCCGATATACAGGAGCGGCGGCAGCACGATCAGGAAGATCACGTCCGGATCGATCTCGACCCGCGGCACCCCTGGCACGAACCCGAGCCCCAAGCCACCGAGGACGAGAAAGACCGGATAGGCGACGCCAAGGCGGCGCGCGATGGTCACGAGCGCCGCCACCGCAATGAGGAGACCCAGGATGAGCTCGCCGGCGTGCATCGTGTGACTCTGGTCGCCCCGGTCTCGGCGCTGGCTGCCTTACTCGGTCTCGGCCAGCGGCACGCACGCCCCGGGCGCGATCCGAAGCATCACGGCGGCGCCGACCTCGAAGCGAGGGGTTGGCGCCGCCGCCGCGCGCACGACCAGATCGCTGCCGGCAATCTTGACCTCGTAGTCGATCGTGTCGCCGAGGAACGCCACCCGCCGCACCGTGCCGCGAAACGTGTTGGCGCCGTCGGCGGTCTCGACCGGAGCGGATAGCTGCACCTGGTGGGGCCTGATCGACAGCGCAACGCGCGTCCCGGGCTGCAGCGCGCCCGGCGCGACGTGGAGGCGCAGCCCGCCGTGAGCCACCGTGTCGAACGCCGTTGCGATCCCATCGACCACGTTCGTGCGCCCGATGAATTCCGCCACGAAGCGCGTGCGCGGGCGATGGTAGAGGTCGTCCGCGGTGCCCGCCTGCGCCACCTTCCCTGACCTCAACACGGCGATGCGATCCGAGATCACCATCGCCTCGGCCTGGTCGTGCGTGACGTAGAGCGTCGTGATGCCGAACGTCTCGTGCAGGCGCCGGATCTCGAACCGCATCTCCTCGCGCAGGTTGGCATCGAGGTTGGACAGCGGCTCGTCCAGCAACAGGATCTCCGGCTCGACGACGAGCGCCCGCGCCACGGCAACGCGCTGTTGCTGGCCGCCAGACAGCTCGCCGGGGTAGCGGGCTTCGTAGCCGGCCAGCTGCACGACCCGCAGCATCTCGCGCACGCGCGCGTCGCGATCGCCGCGCCTTAGCCCCGGCTTGAAGCGCAGGCCATAGGCGACGTTCTGGGCGACCGTCATGTGCGGCCACAACGCGTAGCTCTGGAAGATCATCGCCATGCGGCGGCGCTCGGGTGGTACGACGCTCGCGGGCGACGAGAGGCACCGGTCGCCGACCCAGATCTCGCCCGCCTCGGGCGCGATGAAGCCGGCCACCAGCCGCAGCGTGGTGGTCTTGCCGCAGCCCGAGGGCCCGAGCAGCGCGAGGAGTTCGCCCGGCTTGACCTCCAGCGAAAGGCCGTCCACGGCGCCGACGTCGCCGTAGCGCTTGGACAGGGCTTTCAGAATCACGCCGGGCATCGCGGCTCCGTCACCGACGGGCGCCCAGAACGTCCCGGCCGAGCGCGGCCTGGACGAGCGCCACGGTCGCGAAGGTCAGGGCGAGCATCACGAGGCCGAGCACGCTGATGGCTCCGAACTGACCTTCTTCCTTCAGATCGAAGATGACGACGGACATCACCTTGGTGCTCGGCGTGAACAGCAGAATCGATGCCGAGAGCTCGCGGATGACGCCGATGAAGATGAAGCACCAGGCGGCGATGATGCCGCTCTTCGCCAGCGGCGCCGTGACGTCCCTCAGAATGCGCAAGCGGCCGGCGCCGAGCACGCGCCCGGCATCCTCGAGGTCGGCGGGAATCGCCCGAAACGTGGCGTCCGCCTGCGCGTAGCCGACGGGCATCTCCTTCGTGAGATAGGCGAGGAACAGGATCCACAGCGTCCCATACAGCACGAACGGCGGTCGCGTGTACGCGATGAAGAGGCCGACGGCGAGCACGACGCCCGGCACCACGACCGGCGCCAGCACGAGAAAGGCGACGAGCTGGTGGCCGACGACGAGCCGCCGGTTGGTGACGTAGGACAGCAGGGCAACCATGGCGGCGCCGATACACGCCGTCAGCACCGCCAGCTCGAGCGTATTGACGATGGCCGCGCGCGTCGAGCCGTATTCGAAGAACGTGAAGGCGAAGTTGCCGAGCGTGAAGTTGTCGCGGCTGAGGGGCTGGGCCCACGCGCGAGAGAACGCGCCCTTGGCGAGCATGGCGTACGGCAGGAAGATCGCGCCCGACATCACCACGAGGCACGCCGCCAGCGCGGGCCATCGCCAGGGTCCCAGCGCAATCGTTCGACGCTGCCCGCCCTTGGCGCCGACGGCGGCATAGCCGCGGCGCCCGAGCAGCCGCTTTTGCACGTCGAGCAGCAGCGCCGTGGCCAGCAGCAGCGGCACGGAGAACGCCGCCGCCTGCTCGATCTTGGGCGGGAACTGAAACAGCGACCAGATCTGCGTGGTGACGGTGTGAAAGCCCGCCGGCAGCGCCAGGATCGCGGGCGAGCCGAAGAGCGCGAGCGCCTGCAGCACGGCGAGGATGAAGCCGCTCGCGAGCGCCGGCAGGACCATCGGCAGCGTCACCGTGCGCGCCACGGTGAGGCGGCCGGCGCCGAGGATGGCCGCCGCCTCCTCGAGATCGGAGGCGATGAGCGCCAGCGTGTTCGCGACCATGATGTAGACGTAGGGAAACGTGTAGATGGCCACCACGAAGATGAGCCCGGGCATCGTGAAGATGTTCAGCAGCGGCGTGTCGGCGCCCGTCAGCGAGCGCCAGAACGTGTTGAGGATGCCGGCGTTCGGGCCGGCGAGCATCACCCAGGCAAAGGCGCCGAGAAAGGGCGGCGTCACGAACGACGCGAGCACCAGCCCGCGGATCAGTCCGCGTGCGGGCACGTCGGTGCGCGCGGTGAGCCACGCCAGCGGCGCGCCGATGGCGACGGACACGAGCCCCACCCAGAACGCGAGGACGATGGTGTTCCAGAGCGCCTTCTGCAACGCGGGATCGGCGAACGCATCGCGATAGTGCGCGAGCGTGACGCCGTGCTCGCCGCTGACGCTGAGCCACCCGAGCCAGCCGAGCGGCAGGGCGATGAGGACGACGAGCGCGAGCGCGGCGCTGACCCAGACGGCAATCGACCGGTCCACGCGCTAGGCCCCGAAGAACTCCACGAAGCGCTTCTTGATCTCCTCGTTGCGCTTCTCCAGCTCTTCCGGGGTCACCGTGAGCAGCTTCAGCTCGTTGAGCTTCGGCTTGTCGGCGGGATACGTCACGTCGGGATGGCCCGTGTACAGGCCTTCGCTGTCGGCCATCACCTGCTGGACCTCGCGCGTGAACGTGAAGTCGGTGAAGAGGCGCGCGGCGTTGGGATGCGGTGCCCAGGCGGTGATCGCCGTCGGCGACACGACCAGCGGCACGCCCTCCTTGGGATAGATGATCTCAACGGGGTTGCCCTTCTTCTTGAGCTGGTAGGCGCTGTAGTCGCCGCCGTTGACGGCCACCACGCGCTCGCCGGAACTGACCACCGTCGCCGGATCGTTGGCGGACTGCACGATCATCAGCTTGTTCTGGGCGAGCGCCTTGAAGTAGTCCCAGCCGTGCAGGTGCACGAGCGCCAGCACGTGCGTGGCGATGACGCCGCTGTAGCCTGGATGCGCCGTCACCATCTTGCCCTTCCACTTCGGATCCAGCAGGTCCTTCCAGGTCTTTGGCGCCTCGGCCGCGGACACCGTCTTCGTGTTGTAGGCGATGGCGTTCACGGTCGCGCGCAGCCCGTAGTAGTACCCGTCCTTGTCCTTGAACCCGGCGGGAAAGGCGTCGACGCCCACCGGCGTGTATTTCGCCAGCAGCTTCTTCTCCTTCAGGAACACGTAGTGCCCGGCGTCGGAGGTGTGAATCACGTCGACGTTCTTGATGTTCGCCTGCATCTCCTGCATCACGCGCTGCAAGATGCGCTGCGAGCCCGTCCGGTGGACCTCGACCTTCACGTCCGGGTACGCGGCCTCGAAGAGCTTGGCGACCTTCTCCGCGCTCGGCAGGACGAGCGACGTGTACCAGACGACCTTGCCTTCCTTCCTGGCGCCGTCGAGATGCTTGCTCGCTGTCTGGGCCTGGCCGCCGCCAACGAGGCCCGCGAGGAGGGCCACCACGGCGAGGGCCGGCCCCATGAATCGTCTCGTCATCGATGGGTCTCCGGGGTGAGAGCAGTGATCAGGTCCTTGAGACTCGGCGCGGCCGTCAGCCCACGCACGGCGGCGATGATCGCGTCGGCGCGAACGTCCGGCAGCGCCAGCCCGGCGTTGCCACGGAACTTCGCCTCGATCTCCGCGCGCGTCAGCGGCGCGTCGGGCCCTCCGCGAGGGCGATCCTGCCGCTCGCGCAGCCGGCGTCCGTCGGCGAGCGTCACCTCCACGTCGCCGACAAATTGCCGCGGGTAGTCGATGCTCGGATCGATCTCGTACGTCACGCGGGAGGCGATGCGCAGCACTCCGGCCTCGCGCGCGGCTGCGTCGGTGAACTCGGCGAGCCCCGCGCGGCCGCGCACGAAGATCGTCGCCAGCAGGTACGGCAGGCTGAACTTCGCCGCGTAGCCGTTGGGCGGCGCGTGCTTGGCGGCTAGCGGCTCCCAGAGCCGCGGCACGGGGCCCGCGGATGTCCGGCAGCGAATCGCCGTAATGTCGTCGGTCTTGATGCCGTCGCGCTCGCGCAGCCGCGCCGCGCAGTCCATGTAGGGCTGCGCGATCGAGCCGCACGGATAGGGCTTGAGCGTGAGGGCCTCCAGCTCCCACTCGCGGCCGAGCGAGTCGAGCAACCCCGCCAAACGCGCCGTATCGTGGCCGCCGGCGAAGGCGGCGTACAGTCCGTGCTCGCCCTCGAGCACCGTCGCCGGACCGGTAAAGCCGCCGCGTGCGAGCAGGGTCGCGACGACACCCGCGTGCGCCGCCCAGCCCGCATGCATCCGCTTGGTCCAGGAGCCGTCGGCCAGGTACTCGATGATGCCCGCCGCCTGGCTGCCGACGATGCCGAAGGCGTGCGTCAGCTGATCTTCGGTCAGCCGCTGCAGGCGGCCGGCCGCGGCGACGGCGCCGAAGCCGCCCGCGATGGCCGTCGGATGAAAGTGCCGCGCGTGCAGGGCCCCCGGGACCGCCAGCCCGACCCGGCACATGACTTCGATGCCCGCGATCGACGCCTCGAGCATTGCGCGACCCGAGGCGCCCTCGGCCTCGGCGACCGCCAGCGCCGTCGTCATCGCAACACAGCTCGTGTGCACGATGGCGTCCTCACGGGTGTCGTCGAAGTCCAGACCGTGCGCCAGCGTGGCGTTGGCGAGCACGGCGTTGGCGGCGGCTACGCGCGCGGCGCGGCCGAGCAGCGCGCTCTCGGGGGCGCCGCCGAGCCGCTCCGCCGTATCGAGCGCGGCGCGGCCGAAATCCTCGCCGGCGGCGGCCAGCGCATTGCCGAGCGTGTCGAGCGTGAGCAGCACCGCACGGTCGACGACGGGCGCGGGGATAGCGTCCAGCGTCAGCCCGGCGACGAAGCGGGCGAGGCGCCGGGCGGCCGTCACTCCAGCAATTCCTTGGCGATGACCACGCGCTGGATCTGGTTGGTGCCCTCGTAGATCTGCATGATCTTGGCGTCGCGCATGTAGCGCTCGACGGGATACTCGCGCGTGTACCCGTAGCCGCCGAAGATCTGCACGGCGTCGGTGGTGACCTTCATCGCCGCGTCGGCGGCGAAGCACTTCGCCATGGAGGCCTCATAGGTGTTGCCGGTGATGCCGGCATCCAGCTGGCGCGCGCAGTGATGGATCATGAGCCGCGCGCCGTGCACGGCCATCGCCATGTCGGCGAGCATGAACTGGATGCCCTGGAACGCGCCGATGGGCTGGCCGAACTGCTGGCGCTCCTTCGCGTAGGCGACGGCGGCGTCGAGCGCGGCCTGGGCGATGCCGAGCCCGAGGGCGCCCGTCGCCGGCCGCGTGATGTCGAGCGTGCGCATCGCGAGCCTGAAGCCCTCGCCTTCCGCGCCGAGGCGGTTGGCGGCGGGGATCGCGCAATCGGTGAAGTGCAGCGCCACCGTCGGCGAGGCGCGAATGCCCATCTTCTTTTCCTTCTTGCCGACGGAGAACCCGGGCGTGCCCTTGTCCACGAGGAACGCCGTGATCCCGCGCGCCCGCTTCGACGGGTCGAGCGTGGCGAAGACGGTGATCACGTCGGCGTGGTCGCCGTTGGTGCACCACTGCTTGGAGCCGTTGAGGACGTACTCGTCGCCGCGGCGCACCGCCGTCGTGCGCAGGCTGGCCGCGTCCGAGCCGGCTCCGGGCTCGGACAGCGAATACGCGCACAGCCGTTCGCCGGTGGCCAGCGACGGCAAGAAGCGCTTTTTTTGCTCCTCGCTGCCCGCGAGCACGATCGGGATGCCGCCGAGGGCCTGGTCGAGATACTGCGTGCCGGTCGAGGCGCACGCCGCCGCGACTTCTTCGCAGACGAGCGCCAGCGTGAGCGCGCCCATCGCGCTGCCGCCGTACGCTTCGGGCACCCAGACGCCATAGAGACCGGCCTCGATCAGCGCGCGGATGGAGTCCTCGGGATACTCCTCGGCGTCGTCATAACGCGCGGCGTTGGGCGCCACACGCTCGCGCGCGATCTTGCGCGCGAGGTCACGGATCATGCGCTGATCGTCGGTGAGATAGAACGGCTCGTGCATGCGCCGATACTATACAGGCGGTGTCGCGCTGCCGCGCGTCGCCTCGCGGGCGACGGCGGCGAGCAGCGCGGTGCGGGTGAGTCCGCTGAACGGCCGGACCGCGAGCCAGTAGAGGCGAAAGCGCCGCCGGCTCGCCGCGTCCACGCACGCCACGCGCGTCTCAGTGGTCAGGCGGGTCGCGTCCGGCCCCTCGGGATCGATGACGAACGTCCACACGACCTTGGCGTGGCCGGGACGCGCGAAGCCCTTGAAGTCTTCCGGGCTGACCGTGACGCGTCCCCCCGACGGCGTCCAGAATCGCCCGACCAGGCCGAGCGCGATCTCGTGTCCCACCCGCTCGCCGAGCGGAACGAACCCGCCCCGCACGAGACGATCGAGCGTCAGGCGATCGGTCTGCGTCGGCCCCCGCAGGCCGCGCAGCATCAGCAGCGCGCGCACGTACCAGGCGCCGAAGAAATCGGCGCGATGCAGGGCGTCCCACACGGCGGCCGCGGGAGCGGCGACGCTCACGGCATGACGCATGACGATGTCGAACACCGGCAGAAATTCGTCGCCGAGCATCCCGGCCATCGGCCCCGACCTCAGCGGGCGCTCTGCTGCAAGCCCTCGAACGTCTCGCGCTCCGCCTCCAGCTCCGCGCCGTCGCGATAGAAATAGTGCGTACCGTCGATGCGCGGCAGCGCGTCGTCGTCTTCGGCGCCGCGAGCGAGATAGCCCACGCCGGACCTGGTGGCATAGAGGCGCTCGAGGTCGCTTTCGAGGGTCACGGCGGTGCCGTCCGTCGCGTAGGGGTTGACCATCCAGCGCGCCGGATGCGCGTTCACGTACGCCTCGACCTGCTCGTACGTGTAGGCGTTGAAAAACAGCTGTTCGTCCGGCCGGTACGGCAGGTATGCGGGCCACTTCTCGCGCGGTCCGTAGTACGCGCCGGCCGTCAGGGACCGGAGGTAACCCGCGATGTCGCGGTTGGTGACACCGATCTCCTTCATCCTCTTCTGATCGAACCAGAGGTTGATGAAGCCCCCGCCGAGGCTGATTTTCGCCCCGAACTTCTTGTCGATCATCTCCAGCAGGGTGCGCAGAAAGATCCGGTGTCCGCCCACCACCTCGGGCATCGGCATCATCCCGTGATCGGCGGTGATGGTGACGACGTAGTTGCCTTCGCCAACCCGGGCATTCAGCTTCTCGATCAGCTTTCCGACACAGGCGTCCTGCGCACGGAGCGCCTCGCGCGCTTCGAGGCTCTCGAAGCCCCAGCGGTGGCCCGCGTAATCGGTCGGCTTCATGCTCATGTAGATCAGCGACGTCACGTCGGCCTGATCGACGGGCTCGCGGTCCATCATCAGGAGCATGTTGTCGCATTCGAACTGGACGTAGGCCGGTGTGAACCGGACGTTGCCGGAGTCGTCGATCTTGTGTCCCATCCACACACCGGTGCCGCCCGTCAGCTCTTTGACGTAGGGCATCGGGCTCCGGCCGCGGAGGTACGCGGGGAAGCTGAAGAGCTCGATGTTCGTCATCAGGCGGTGCTCCTGCTCGTCGCCCGGGAATGCGGCCGTTACGGCCGGTGTCCTCGGCCGGTCGAACAGGATGACGATGTGGCTCTTGTTCCCGGGATGGAAGGCTGCGCCGTGGCCGACCATGCCGATGGCCGCGCGGTCCTGGAAGCTCGTGCCGATCACCACCGGCTTGTGCTGCGCGCGCACGCCATACTCGTCAGCGAGGGTCGGGGCCTTCACGAACTGGGGCGACAGCTCGGGGAACGAGTTGATCACCTGGTTCCTGGCCGGGTCGTAGATCTCGTTGCCGACGATACGTGTCGTGAACGGATAGCCGCCCGTCCCGATGGCCGCGTGGGAGACGGCCGTCGCCGTCTCGAGCTGTGTGACCTTCGCCTCCGTGTACTCCACGCCGCGCGCCGCGAGGCCTTTGATGACAGGCCAGGCGTCGGGCCACGCCTCGTAGAGTGTCCGCCCGCCGCCATCCATCACGATCGTCAGGATGACTTTGGGCCGCTTCGACGTGGGCACGAGGGCTTCCGTCATCACACGGCCCATCGAGCCCCCGGGCGCGGGCGTCCCGATCATCCGCGCGTACGTCGGCGCAATATTCTGCAGCGTGGTCTTCGCGAGGCGGACGCCGTCCTTGACGAACCCGGGGCCGTACAGCACGAGCTTGATGTCCGTGTCGTAGTCCCATGACGAGGCGTGCGTCGTCCACATGTGCTTGAGGACGATCACCTGGTCCGGATCGTGGGGTTGGACGCCTCGCAAGAAGCGCAAGGGAATGTGGCTGAACTCGTCGCCGAAGAACATCCGATCGGCGACGATCGTGTGGCGGGCAGGAATCATCACGACGTGACCGCTCTGTTCCGCCGCCCAGCTCTGCACGGCGTAGGCGAAATGCCACGCGTCGTCGCGATCCTGGCTCCTGTACGCCGAGTCCGACCAGCGCGGGCCGACGTCTCCGGCGGTGCCCTGAACGCGGGACGGCGCAGTCGTGGCGCAGGCGCCCATCATGAAAACGGACGCCAGGGCAATGAGCGTCGCGCCGACGGAACCTCTCTTCACCATCTTCTCTTCCTCCTCAGATCACGCCGCGGCGCTGGAGACCCGCGAGCTGCGCCGCCGTCACCCCCAGCGCGCCGTACACGCGCGCGTTGTGCTCGCCCAGCCGCGGCGGAAACGTCAGCGCCGGCGCATCGCCCACGGGCGGCGGCGGCAACGCGATGCTCACCCCGCTGCGCGGATCGCGCACGCGCGCCAAGGCCGGTGCCACCAGCGGATCGGTGAGCACCTCCGGCAGCGTCGCCACGCGTGCGACGGGAACGTCGGCGCCGCGCACGAGCGCCAGCGCCTCCTCGGTCGTGAGCCGCCCCAGGCGCTCGCCGAGCGCCGCGTGCAGGCGCGCGGCGTCCGCGATGCGCCCGGCGTTGGCGGCGTACTCGGGGCGATCGATGCCGGCGAAGGCCGGCAGCGCCGCCAGCGCCTTCCACTGCGCGTCGTTGCCGACGGCGAGATAGACGTGACCGTCGCGCGTCGCGTGAACACCGACAGGCGCGAAGAACTGATGACCGCTGCCGCGGCGCGTGACCCGCTCGCCGAGGCTCTCGACGGCGACGGGCGCCACCAGCCATGACACCGCGCTGCGAAACATCGCGACGTCGATCCGCGCCCCTTCGCCCGTCTTCGCGCGCCGGTAGAGCGCTTTCATCACCTCGCCGTACGCGTGCTCCGCGGCGCCGAGATCCACCATCGGCGCGCCGAACGGCGTGGGCGCGCCCCCGGGCTCGCCCGTCAGCGCCATGAAGCCGGCGCGCGCTTGTAGGACTGGATCGTAGGCGGGCTCGTCGTGATCGGGGCCAAAGCCGCTGATACCCAGCCAGATGAGGTCGCGACGCACACCGCGCAGCGTAGGCTCGTCGATCCCGAGGGCGGCGTACGAGCGCGGCCGCTGATTGGTCGCGACGATGTCGACGGACAGCCGGGCGACGAGCTCATGCAGCAGCGCGCGGCCCTCCGCCGTGGCGAGATTCAGCGTGATCGCTTCCTTGCCGCAGTTGTTCGGCAGGAAGTACGAGCGCATGGCGGGCTCGCCCAGCACGTCCCGCCCGACGAAGCGGTTGGGATCCGGCCGCTGCGGGTTCTCGACACGAATGACGCGCGCGCCGTCGCAGACGAGACGGTACGTGAGGAACGGCAGCGTGGTCGCCTGCTCGAGCGCGAGGACGGTCACTCCCTCGAGCGCGCGTGGCTTCATCGTAGCGGGGTCCGCGAGCCCGGCTCGCGGCGTAGGTGGCCTGCCCTTGGCGCGCGTGGCTTCATCGTAGCGGGGTCCGCGAGCCCGGCTCGCGACGTGGGTGGCCTGATCCAGGCACGCGTGGCGTCATTTGGAGCGGGGTCCGCGAGCCCGGCTCGCGGTGTGGGAGTGCGAAGCCGCAGGGCGTTCGACGCCCGAGGCGAGCCCGAGTGAGGTGGCCTGCCCGAGGCGGTCGTGGCTTCATTCTTTCGGCCGCCGGTCCACCACGCGCACGGCCTTGCCCTGCGGCCGCTCGAGGCTGCCGACGGGACACAGGCGGATCTCGGGTCCGAGGGCCAGCGCGTCGTGCAGATCGCGCTTGATGCGCGCGGCGACGCCGGCATCGCAGCCGGCCTCGGTCTCGACGAGCACCGTCATGCGCTCGCCGCCGCCCTCGGCGTCGAGCACGATCTGGTACTCGTGGCTCACACCGGCGTGCGCGAGCAGCAGCGTCTCCACCTGCCGCGGGTAGAAGTTGACGCCCTTGTAGATGACCATGTCGTCGGTGCGGCCGCGCAGCCGATCCAGCCGCAGCGCGGTGCGGCCGCAGACGCATCGGGCGCGCGACACGATGCGAGTCAGATCGTGCGTCCGGTAGCGGACGAGCGGCAGCCCCTCGCGCGTGAGCGTGGAGACGACGAGCTCGCCCTCCTCACCGTCCGAGCGGCGCGCGCCGGTGGCCGGATCCACGATCTCCACGGCGTAGTGATCCTCCCAGACGTGCACACCGGCGCGCGCGGCGCAATCGATGCCGAGGCCCGGCCCGCCCGTCTCGGTCATGCCGATGATGTCGTACGCGCGAATGGACAGCTCGCCCTCGATCCGCGCGCGCAAGGCGTCCGACCACATCTCGGAGCCGAAGATCCCGACGCGCAGTGAGAGCGTCGCCAGGTCGAAGCGCTCCTCGCGCGCGACCTCGATCAGCCGCAGCGGGTACGTCGCGATGGCCGTGAGCACCGTGGACTTCAGATCGCGCATGAGTCGCAGCTGCAGCGACGTGCGCCCGGCGCCGACCGGCACCACCATGGCGCCGAGCCGCTCGGCGCCGTAGTGAAAGCCGAACCCACCGGTGAACAATCCGAACGACGGCGTGACCTGGATGACGTCGCCGGCCGTCACGCCGGCCGCGACGTAACAGCGCGCCATCACCTCGCCCCACTGCGCGATGTCGGCCGCCGTATACGGGTTGAGGATCGGATTGCCGGTGGTGCCGCTCGACATGTGCACGCGGCGATAGCCCGTGCCGCACGCGAGGCCGTATGGATAGGCATCCCGAAGCTCGTCCTTGGTGAGAAACGGCAGCCGCGCCCAGTCGTCGACTCGCTTGACGTCTTCGGGGCGGGCGCCGCCGAGGCGGCGCCGCCACGCGGCATTGGTCAGGCAGCGCGCGAGGGTCGCGCGCATCCGCTCGAGCTGCAGGCGCGCCAGCGCCTCCGGATCGAGCGCCTCGAGCTCCGGCTGAAACATCGCGCAGGCGAGTATACGCGCCGCCTCATGGCCGCGGCGACGGCCGGCTCCGCACCAGCGCCGCCGCGCTGGCGAGGAGGACGGCGCACGCGACGACGAGCGTCACCGAGAAGCCGCGGTCGGTGGCGATCGCCAGGCGCAGGACGATGGGCCCGGCGATCTGACCGATGGCGAACGCCGACGCCAGCGCGGCGATCATGCGCACGCCGCCGACTTCGCGTGCCTCCTGAAATCCGGCCATCGTGATGACCGTGAACGTGCCGCCGACGAGCAGCGCGCTCAGCATGATCGATGCGATGCCCGGGTCGATCACGGGCAGCACGACGCCGGCGGCCATGAGAACGTGGCCGAGGCTCCACAGCCGCCGATTGCCGAGCGACGTCGCGAGGCCCGTGGCGGCGAACGTGGACGCGGCGGCGGTGATGCCGAAGACGGGCCACGCCCACCCGAACACCGACGGGTCTTCGACCGCGTCACGCGCCATGACGGGAAGAAACGTCGCGGGCACGATGTAGCCGAACCCGAAGGCGCCGTAACACGCGATGAGCGTCATCGCGTCGCTGTCTCCGCGCAGGCGGGCGTCACGTCCGGCCGGCCGCGCATCGTGTCCGGTGAACGCCGGCCACATGACGGCCGTCGCCCCGAGCGCGACCACCCCGAGAATCATCCAGGCCTGCGACGAGCTCGCCTGCTGACCCATAAGGCCCAGGCAGATGACACCGGCTGACGCGATGCCGACACCATAGCCGGCGAAGACGGTGGCAGTGAGCACGGGACGGCGAAGCGGCGCCAACCGTGCAAGCGCCCACGCGGACGCAAAGGGCAGCAGCCAGCCCGTGGCCACCCCGGCGGCGAAGCGCAGCGCGACCCAGAGCGGGACCCGTCGCTCGAGGCCCATCGCGACCGTCGCGAGGCCGATGGTGAGGAGCCCGACGCGGATGGCGGGCTGCAGGGGCACCGTGACGGTCATTGCCGCGAGGGCGCCCGCCAGCGTGCCCAGATAATTGGCCGAGGCGAGCCACGCAGCGCCCGCGAGGGACAGGCCGGCGTCCTGCTGCATCATCGGCAGGATGGGCGTGAACGCGAACCGTCCGATGCCCATGGGCACGGCCAGCGCCGCCATGCCCGCGAGGGCGACGCGAACGCCCCAGGCGCGGCCCGCCGGCGCGGTCACGAGCGGCGAGCGCTCAGAAGAACAGCAGGGCCACGACGAAGAGGACGACGAAGATGCCGGCGGCCGTGTAGACCGTCCTCAGAATTTTCTCCCGCAGCTCGCGCTCGGCGCGCGCTTCGGCCGCCATGGCGATGAGGAACTCGCGCTGGAGCTGCTTCTCGGATTGGCTGTCCGAGTTCTCGCTCACGGGTGCCTCCTCCCTCTGATCCTAGCCGATTGGGGGGCGGGGCGGCAGGACTTCGCGCAGGCGGCGGTGTACGGTGCGCCGCATCATCCAGCGGACGGCCAGCAGGTCGATGAACGCCGGCAGGGCGCGGTTCCGGATGCCGAACTTGGACCGCCCGAGCGTGCGCGGACGATGGTGCACCGGCACTTCGGCGACGCGGTAGCCGGCGATACGCAAGAGCGTCGGCACGAAGCGATGCATGCCGGAGTACGGCGGGATGGCGCTCACGCATTCGCGACGCATCGCGCGCAGGCTGCACGCGCTGTCGATCACGTGGTCGCCGCTGATCCGGTTGCGGATCGCATTGGCGATGCGCGAGGAGATTCGCTTGAGCCACGTGTCACGGCGCCGCGAGCGATAGCCGACGGCCGCGTCGGCGTGCTCGAGCGCGGGCAGCAGGAGCTCGACGTCGCGCGGGTCGTTCTGCAGATCGGCGTCCATCGTCACGATGATCGCCCCGCGGGCCGCGCCATAGCCGGCCTTGAAGGCCGCCGAGAGTCCCGCGTTCTCCTCGAAGGACAAGAGGCGCACCCGCGGATCCCGCTCCATGAGCCCCTGCACCGCGGCGGCGCTGCCGTCCGTCGAACCGTCGTCGACGAAGATGATCTCCGCTCGGCGGCCGACCTTGGCGAGCACCCCGTCGAGCTCCTCCCACAGCAGCGGCACGTTGTCGACCTCGTTGAACATCGGGACGACGACGGAAAGGTCGACCTCGTCGCTCACGGCGCACCCTGGCCGACGAGGACGGTCGCGCGATCGCGCAGGGTCGCGGACGCGAGCACCCGCCACGCGCCACCCACGCTCGGCGCAATCGCCTCCCAGCTGGCCGCCGACATGATGACGCGGGCCGCCGGATCGGTGGCGAGGCGCGCGCGGACCTCCGCTTCCGTCGGCAGCTCGCCCACCGGGCGCCGGATATAGATGTCATAGCTGAGCCGGAGGTCCGGATGGCCGAACACGACGCCGTTCGGCGCGAGCCCCGTGACGGCCGCCGCGCTCAGCGGGCGGATGTCGAAGACGTGCGTATAGCGGGGTGGATAGGTGATCCCGAGCACGATGAACATCCCGGCCAATGCCAGCCCGAGTCCCACCGCGCCGATCCGTATCGCGCGGCGCCGCACGCCCACCACGAGGGCGGCCGCGGCGCCGAGCGCAAAGACCGCCAGCGCCGCGCGCTCCCAGGCCGCCGTCGGAAGGTACGCCCGATCCTCCGGCATGAACCCTCGGGCGACGACCGGCTGGAGCGCGGGCACCGCCACCACGATGGCGATCACGATCGCGAAGAGGCTTGCGACCAGCGCGGACCAGCGAAGCGCACGCGCCGCGCGACCGGCGACCGGCGCCGTGACCACGTCTGCCGTCAACAACGCGAGCCCCGGCAGCACGGGCAGCACGTACCGAGCGCGGAAGTGGCCGGACATGCTGATGAGCAGCCACAGCGTCGCGGTCCAGAGGATGATCCGGCGCCGCGCGGGATCGGGATTCTGTCGCCACCACACCGGCGCCGCGGCAAGCAGCAGCGTCCATGGCAGGAAGACGATGAGCGGCTCCGTCAGGCTCTCGAGCCGTCCCGCAATGGAGCCCACCGTGTACCACGTCACGTAGTGACCCGTGATGACTTTGTCCTGGAACGCGCCGGCGGAGCGCACATGATAGGGCACCAGCCACAGCGCGCCGGCCAGCACGAGCACCACGGCGGCTCCGAGGACGGGGCGGAGTCTGCGCAGCGTGCCGACGCCGTCGGTGAGCGCCACAACCACGGCCGCCCCCGCCACACCGGCGAGCGCGGCGGGGCCCTTGCTCAGCAGCGCCGCCGTAATACAGACGTAGAAGCCGAGCATCGGAGCGCGCGACCAGCCGGAGCTCGCCGCCCGGTTCAAGAAATAGAGGGCCCAGACGAGCCAGGCGCTGAGCGGCATGTCGGGCAAGACCTGGTGCGCCATGTCGAACTGGAGCGGCGTCGTGGCAAGCACGAGTCCCGCGACGGCGCCGGTCGTCCATCCCCAGGTGCGCCACCCGATCGCGATCACGCCGGCGACGGCGGCGATCGACGCGATGGCGCCCGGGATCGCGCCGCTCGTTTCCGTGACCCGTCCGAAGGGCAGCGAGCTGAGCGCGACCCCCCAGAACGTCAGCTGCGGCTTGTTCAGGTACTCTTCGCCGCGCAGGTCGGCGACGAGCCAGCGGCCATTCTCGAGCGCATCCCGGGCGAGGAGCGCGACGCGCGCCTCGTCGGAGGACCAGAACGGTCGTCGGCCGGCGGGAATCGCAACCAGCAGGGCGGACAACAGCAGGACGCCACCGAGGCACGCGGCCACCTGCGCGGGGTGTCGGGCCATGCGTGCCAGCGTACACGACACCCTCGAAGATCAAAACGATCGCGTTGGCGGTCCCGTCATTCCGAGATAGGCGGCCCGGATTCTCGGGTCGGCCGCCAGCTCCGCGCTGGGGCCGGACACCGCGACCCGGCCGATCTCCAGCACGTAGCCCCGCGCGGCCAGCGCCAGCGCGCGGCGCGCGTTCTGCTCGACGAGCAGGACGGTGACGCCATCGCGGTTGATGCGCTCGATGACGCGAAAGATCTCGAGCACCAGTCGCGGCGCCAGACCGAGCGAAGGCTCGTCCAGCAGCAACAGGCGCGGCCGCGCCATCAGCGCGCGGGCGATGGCGAGCATCTGCTGCTCGCCGCCGGACAGGGTCGCGGCGCGCTGCCCCTGCCGCTCGCGCAGGACGGGAAACGCCGCGTAGGCGTCGGCGAGCCGTGCGTCCACCTCGCGGCGCGGCGTCGTATGGGCGCCGACGAGCAGGTTTTCACGCACGCTGAATTCGCCAAAGATGTCGCGGCCCTCGGGCACGTGCCCGATGCCGGCCGCGACGATGGCGTCCGGGGAGGCGGCGGCCAGGTCTCGGCCTCGGTAGACGATGCGGCCGCGCTGCGGATGCACCAGGCCGGAGATCGCGCGCAGCGTGGTGGATTTGCCGCTGCCGTTGGCGCCGAGCAGCGTCACGATCTCGCCCTCGCGCACGGTCAGGGAGACGCCGTCGAGCGCGCGGCGCTGACCATACGCGACGCTCAGATCGTCGATCTCGAGCATGGCTAGCCCTGCGCGACGCCCTCGATCACGCTTTCGCCGCTGCGCGGATTGATCGGCGTGATGGAGGTCAGGCGGAGCCCAGCGGTGTCGTAGAGCGCCCGCCACTCACGCTCGGTGCGCTCCTTGCCAGGCAGACTCACCATCATCAGTATGTCGAGGAACTTCGTCCCGGAGCATCCGGTGTCGCCGAGCGGCGGCAGGACATTGTCCACGCAGACGACGCGGCCCTCGCCCTGCAGTCGCGCGCGGCAGTGACCCAGGACGCGGACAGCGCTCGCGTCGTCCCAGTCGTGGATGATCGCCTTGAGCACGTACGTGTCGCCTGGCGGCACGTCGACGAACATATCGCCGCCGACGAACGTGACACGCGCGAGCAGGGCCGACTCCTCGGCCGCGGCCGCCTCGCGAGCCATGGCGATCACGTCCGGCAGGTCCAGCACGACCGCGCGCACGCGCGAATGGGCGCGCGCGATCGCGAGTGCCACATGACCGAGGCCGCCGCCGACGTCGACGACCGTGTGCGCGCCCGAGAAATCGCAGTGCTCGAGCGTCCCCCGCGTGGAGTCCACGCGCGACTTCATCGCCTGGCCGAAGCGCTTGCGGTGTGCAGGGTCGGCGGCAACCGACTCGGTTCCAGGCCCCGTGCCCGTCACGTTACGGCCTGTCCGGAGTGCCTCCGACAGCCCGCCGAACAGAGCCCACCAGCGTCCGCCGATCAGCTCGACGAACTGCTTCACCGAGGTCGGCGAGCCGAGCGTGAGCACGTCGGACATCGCCGTCGGCCCGAAACGACCCTCCGCGTCCTCGGTGAAAATGCCGGCGCTGGCGCACGCGCGCAGCGCGCGCTGCAGGAACGCGGCGTCGGCGGCCACGCCGTGGTCGGCGCAGAGCTGCTGCGCGGTCAGCGCGCCGTGCTTGTGCAGCAGGTCGGGGACGTCGAGCCGCGTGACGGCGGCAATCGTCTGCGTCGCCCAGGCGGCCGTCATCATTTGCATCACGCGGGCCTGCGGCGGGCGATCGTCGGTCATCGTCGTCCTCCCCGTAGTGCCGACGTCATTCAGATCGTCGCGTCGTTCGAATCGGCGACGCCGAGATACGCGTCGACGACCGCCGGGTCGTTGGCAACCTCGCGCGGCGTGCCGTCGGCGATCTTGCGGCCGTAGTGCAGGACGACGACGCGATCCGAGATGCCCATGACCAGGTCCATGTCGTGCTCGACGACGATCAAGGTCAATGCGAGCTCGTCGCGCAGCCGCACGATCAGATCCATGAGTCCGCGCGTCTCCGTGGGATTGAGGCCGCCGGCCGGCTCGTCGAGCAGCAGGCACCGCGGCTCGGCGGCCAGCGCGCGCGCCATCTCCAGCCGCTTCTGGCGGCCGAGCGGCAGCGCCCCGGCCTCCACGTCGGCGACGTCGGCCAGGCCGAGTCGTTCCAGCAGCGCCACCGCGCGCTCGCGCGCGGCACGCTCCTCGCGCGCCACGCGCGGCGCCCACAGGGCGGCGGCGACGACACTCCCGCGCAGCCGCGAGTGCAGGCCGACGCGCACGTTGTCGACCACGCTCAGCGGCCGGAAGACCTCCGTGTTCTGAAACGTGCGCGCGATTCCGCGCCGGGCGATGGCATGCGGCGGCAGCCGGAGCAGACTCTCACCGGCGAAGCTGACCTGGCCTGAGTCCGGCCGGTAGAGTCCCGTCAGGACGTTGAAGACCGTCGACTTCCCGGCTCCGTTGGGCCCGATGAGGCCGAGGATCTCGCCCTTCGCGACCTCGAAGCTCACCTCCGCGAGCGCCGCCAGGCCGCCGAAGCGAATGCCGAGATCGTCGACGCGGAGCAGCGCCACGCGCGCCTAGTCCGATTTCAGCCAGTCGGTCAGCGCTTTGAAGCGCCCCTTCTCCACGCGGACCCAGAAGCCCTGCTTTTGCGTCTCGTGGTCGGCGCCGATCGTGAGCGGCGGCAGGATGCCGCTGTCGAAGCCGCGGACGTTCTCCAGGGCCCCGATCAGCGTCTCGCGCGTGAGGGTCCGCCCCGCGCGCTTGGCGGCCTCCGCGAACAGCATGGCCGCGACGTATCCCGACAGCGAGTAACGGTTCGGCTCGTTCTTGTCGAAGTACTTCTGCATCGCCGCGCGATACGCCTTCACGCCCGGCAGGTCCGACGTCAGCGGGTCGGGCCAGAGCGACAGCCCCTCGACGCCCTCCGCGGCATCGCCGGCGAGGCCGAGATATTTCTCGTCGGTGAGCGGCCCCGACGAGACCATCATCGTCTCCGTCCAGCCGACCTTCTGCCGCTCCTTCAGCGCCTGGGCGCCCGGTCCCGGCGTGAGGACGAGGAACGTCACCTGGGGTCCCGCCGCGCGGAGCTTGGCGATCTGAGCGCTCACGTCGGTGACGCCGCGCTTGACGGGCTCGGCGGCCGCGATCTTGAGGTTGTGCCGCGCGAGATCCTTCTCGTACGCGGTGAGAAACGCCTTGCCGTAGTCGTCGTCCTGATAGAGGACGCCGAAGGTCTTGAACTTCCGCTCACCGACCAGGTAGTCGATCATCATCTTGGACTGCCGGTCGTAGAGCGTCATCCCGCTGAAGACGTACTTCTTGCCGCGGATCACGGGCGAGCCCTGAAACGGAAACAGCAGCGGGACACGGTTTTCTTCGAGGTACTCGAGCGTCGCCATCACCGGCGGCGTGCCCTGGGGCGCGATGACCGCGAAGATCTTGTCCTGCTCGACCAGCTTGCGCGTGTTCGCCACCGCCTCCTGCGGCTTGTAGCCGTCGTCGTAGTAGACGGTGCGCACCTTGCGCCCGTTGATACCGCCCGCGTCGTTGACGACCTTGACGTACAGATCGACGCCGTAACGCGTCGCCTGCTCGCCGGTATAGGCGAGCGGCCCCGAGAACGAGTTCGAGCAGCCGATGACGATCTCGGAATCGCTCACCCCCTGCTGGGCTTCCGCCGTCGCGCCGCCCAGCACGACGAGCGCAACGACGAGTGAGACGGCCAGACGCATGGAGATCCTCCTTGTGGCGGCCGCGATGCCGCCCGGCATGAAGCGCATACACGCGATCAGGACGAGGCCGAAGATCAACGGCCGATAGTTCTGAAACGCCGCCAGCGAGTCGTGCAGCACGGTCACGATGGCCGCGCCGACGATGGATCCCGGCACGGAGCCGAGACCGCCGACGATGATCATCACCACGAAGTCGACGGACAGGAACACATCGAACGCATCGGGCGACAGGAAGCCCACCACGAACGCGAAGAGGCCGCCCGCGACGCCCGTGTAGAACGCCGACAGCACGAACGCCAGCGTCTTGTACGCCGCCACCGGCACGCCGCTCGCTTGCGCGGCGATCTCGCTCTCGCGAATGGCCAGGAACGCGCGGCCCGTCCGCGTCCGCACCACGTTGACCGCGGCGGCCACCATGACCACCGCCGTGAGGGCCGTGAGGTAGTAGCGCCCCGTGTCTCCGAGCGCGCCGAGGCCGGCCACGCGCACGGCGGGCACGCGCAGCCCGTCGGCGCCGTGAGTGAGCGCGTCGAGGCTCAGGATGGCCTCCGTGATGACGAAGCCGAACGCGAGCGTCGCCATCGTGAGATAGAGACCACCCAGGCGCAGGCACGGCACGCCGAACGCCAGCCCGACCACGGCGGTGACGGCGCCCGCAACGAGCAGCGTCACCACGACGGGCACGCGCGGGGCGTGGATCGCCACCAGCGCCGCCGTGTAGGCGCCGATCGCAAGGAAGCCGGCGTGGCCGAACGAGAGCTGATTGGTATACCCGGACAAGAGATTCAACCCGAGCGCGACCACCACGTTGACGAAGATGAGGCTGGCGAGGAACACGAAATAGCGCGGGGCGACCCACGGCCATACCGCCACCGCGGCGGCCGAGGCCGCGAGCAGGCCGCCACGCGCGGTCACACTTTCCTCTGCTCGACGCGACCGAGCAGGCCGGCCGGGCGCACCACGAGGATCGCGATGAGCACCAGGAACGGCACCGAATAGCGGATGCCCGACGGCAGGTAGAGCGGTGCGAGGTTCTCGATCACGCCGAGCAGCATCCCCCCCACCACCGCCCCCGGCATCGAGCCGAAGCCGCCGAGGACGGCCGCGGTGAAGCCGTTGATCACGATCAGCCCCATCTTGGAGGAGAGGAAGACGACCGGCGCCACCAGCACGCCGGCCACCGCGCCCACCACGGCGGCGAGCACCCACGACGTCGCATACACGCGCTCGACGCTGATCCCCATGAGCCGCGCGGCGCGCTCGTTTTGCGCCACCGCGCGCATCGCGCGACCCAGCCGCGTCCAGCGGAAGAGCGCATAGAGCAGCGCCATCAGTGAGAGCGACGCCCCGATGATGCCGAGCGACACCGGCGCCAGCCGCACCGGGCCGATGGCCACGGGCCGCGTGCCGAAGAACGACGGGAACGCGAACTCGTCGTGCGTCCACACGAGGCCGGCCAGCGAGCGGAGGACCAGCGAGAGCCCGACCGTGATGATGAGGACGTCCCAGTGCGTGGCCGCGACGGCACGGCGGATCAGCACGCGCTCGATCGCCCACGCCATCACCCCCGCCGCGACGACGGCGACGATGAGGGTCGCGGGCAGCGGCCATCCCAGGCTGCGCTGCACCGCCCACGCCACGAACGTCGACACCATGAGCATCTCGCCTTGCGCGAAGTTCAGCGTGCGCGTGGCGTTGTAGATGATCACGAGCGCCAGCGCCATCAGCGCGTAGATCGAGCCCGTGGCCAGCCCCGAGACGACAACGTGAATGAGCGTTGCTGCGCTCATGCTCGGACGGCCGACTGCCCCCGCGTGAATCGGGGGGGAGATGGGGGCACGCTCGACTGCCCCCGCGTGGATTGGGGGGGAGATGGGGGGGACGCCTCGTCCCCCCCATCGTCCATAGCCACACTCTCGAAGCGGCAACGGTCGGCGCCCATCGCGGCGCAGACGGTCTCGACCATGGCCGCGGGACGCTCGAGGACGACCGCGGCGAGCGATTCGAGCACGCCGCGCGTGAGATGACACACCGGCGCGGCGGCCGCGCCGTAGGCGCGCGCGAATGGGGAACCGCCGACGCTGACGACGAGCGCCGTCGGCGTGAGCCGCTCGAGCGCGAAGTCGCCCCAGCCGATCTCGCGTCCCGCGCTGAGCAGCCGATGCGCTCGGCCGATCGCGTCGCACTCCAGCGTGGCCGTGGCCTTGGCCCCGCCCGCGCGCCCTCCCTCGGCGAGGCACTCCCCGGCGCGCGCGCCCAGCGCCGCCTCGATCGCCTTCTGAATGCCCACCAGCGTCTCGGGCCGGATCAGGATGTAGCCGGGCGGCGGCGTCATGCGCGCGCGACGCGACGCCACAGCGCCGAGTGCCAGCCGTCGTGGAACAGCTCGCGCACCTCGCGCAGCGTCAGCTCGCCGAGGCCGAGATGGTCGAGGTCGCGGCCGCGCCCGGTCAGCGGGCGGGCGAGAAGCGCGCCGAAGACGCCGAGCAACCCCGAGGTCGTCGGAGAAGCCACGGAGACCGAGCGCGCGGAGGACTCGAGCAACGGCAGGGCCAGCTCGACGTCTTCGCTCACATAGCGATGCTCGAACGTCAGCGTCTCGTTCCACAGGCCGCTCGCGACCAGCTTGGCTTTCGCACCCGCGCCGTAGAGTCCCTCGGCGGCGCGCGCCTCGTCGTAATAGGTGGCCATCTCGTAGTGCGGCGCCGGAAAGCCCCAGCCCTTGCGGCTCGCCACCCGCTCGGCGTCGACGGCGTCGATGAGCCGTCGCGCGCTCTCCGTCGTGCCCGCGGCGTGGATGTCGAACGGGCCGCGGTCGATGGCGCCGGCATTGACGAGCACGAGCGGCGGGTGGATCACGGGACCGACGTTCGTGAGCGCGACGTCGAGGGCGTCCACGCATGGACGGGCCGCCGGATACAGCTCGCGCACGCGGGCCAGCGTATCCTTCGCGCGCGACGCTGGGAAGACGCCGACCGGAAGGTTCGCCGCGCGCACCGGCGCCGCGACCGCCGCCGGCCCCGTCTTGCGCGCCAGATACGGCAGCGTGCCGGTCTCGGCCAGTGCCCGCGGCATCGCCTTGCCCGCGCGCGCGATCTCGCGCGCGATGACGAACGACCCCAGCGTGGCGGCGCCGAGGAGGACCACCTGGCCTTCGGTGAGAACACCGGCGAGCCGGCGCCCGAGGTCCTCGTGCGTCGACGCAGGCAGCGGCGCGATGACGACGTCGGCGTCGCGCACGGCCTCGGCCAGGTTCGCGGTCACCGTGTCCAGCCGCGCGGGTCCCTGCCGCTGCTCGGCTTTGAGCGTGATGCCCTGCGCCAGCGCGCTGACGTCTTCAGGACGACGACGCCAGAGCCGGACGCGATGGCCGGCGAGTGACAGATCCGCGGCAGTGGCGAAGGCCCCATTGCTGCCGCCGAGCACCGCAATATTCACGCGATGACCCCCTCGCGACGAAGCGCGTCGATGCGCGCGCCCGGATATTTGAGCAGCGTGGTCAGCACATCGTCGGTGTGCTGTCCCAGGCGTGGCGGCGGCGCCGGCGTGAATTCCGTCGCGCCGTCCACCTTGATCGGCGTGCCCAGCGTCGAGAGCCGGCCCAGACGCTCGTGCTCGAGCGCCACGACCATACCGCGGTGGCGCACCTGTGGGTCGCTCAGCACGCGATCGATCGTCTGGATCGGCGCCGCCGGCACCCCCGCGCTGTGCAGCCGATCGAGCCAGTCGTCCGTCGTTCGTTCGGCAAACGCGCGCTCGATCAGTGGCATCAGCGCGGCGCGGTTGGCGACGCGATCGGCATTGGCCGCGAAGCGCGGATCTTCGGTCCACTCGCGATGGCCGGCCGCGCGACAGAAGGGCGGCCAGAAACGCTCGAAGACCGCGACGATCAGATGACCGTTCTGCGTGGCCAGCGTGCCGTACGGCACGACCGAGGCGTGCGCCGACCCCATCGGCTGCGGCGTCACGCCGTCGGTCCAGAAATACTGCGCGAGGTAGGACAGCAGCGAGACCTGGCAGTCGAGCAGCGAGAGGTCCACGTGCGCGCCGCGACCGGTGCGTGTGCGGCGCAGGAGCGCGCCGGCAACCGACAGCGCGCCGAACAGGCCGCCCGCGAGATCGCCCATCGGCAGCCCCATCCGCACCGGTTGGCCGTCGGGCTCGCCGGTAATGGACATCGCGCCACCCATCGCCTGCAAGGCCAGATCGAAGGCGGGCCAGTCCCGGTACGGCCCATCGTGGCCGTACGCCGAGAGCGAGCACATCACCAGCTGTGGGTTGATCGCAGAAAGCGCGGCGTAGCCGAGACCGAGGCGCTCCATCACGCCCGGCCGGAAGTTCTCCCATACGACGTCGGCCTGCGCGAGGAGATCGAGGAAGACATCGCGCCCGGCCGGCTTCGTGAGGTCGAGCGCGAGCGACTTCTTGTTGCGATTGATCGCGAGGAAGTAGGCGCTCTCGCCGCCGGGGAGAAACGGTGGCCCCATCGCCCGCATGGGATCGCCCTCGCCGCACTCTTCGATCTTGAGCACCTCGGCGCCCATGTCGGCCAGCAGCATCGAGCCGTAGGGACCGGCGAGCATTCGCGACAGGTCGAGCACGCGCACGCCTTCGAAGAGCTTCACCGGCGGCCGGCCTCCAGTGCGGCGCGGACGCGCGCCGAGACGATCGGCAGCTCGGTGAACCGCGTGCCGATCGCGTCGTGCACGGCATTCGCGACGGCGGCGGAGACCGGAATGACGCCGGATTCGCCGAGGCCCTTGGCGCCGAACGGACCTTCCGCGTCGTGGCTCTCGATGAGGCGGATCATCATCTCCGGCATGTCGGCCGCGCGCAGCAGCGCGTAGTCCATGAACGACGCGGTCACCACCTGCCCCTGCTCGACGACGAGCCGCTCGGCGAGCGCGTAGCCGAGCCCCATGTGGATGCCGCCGTGGATCTGTCCCTCGGCGGCGAGCGGATTCAACGCGCGCCCCACATCGTGAGCGGAGGCGACGCGGAGCACGCGGATGACGCCGGTGGTTTCTTCGACGTCGACGAGGACGGCCTGCGCGGCGAAGGCATAGGTCGCCGACACGTTGCCGCGCAGGTCCTTGTCGAGCATGGTCGTCGGCGGATCGTAGAAGGCTTCGGCCACGAGCGTGCGGCCGCCCGGCACATAGTGGCCGCCCCGCGCCACGCGGTCATACGGCAGGCGCCGCTGCGGCTCGGCGGCGACGAAGATCGTGCCGCCTTCCATGGCCAGGCGCTCGACGGGCTCGTCGAGCTGCTCGGCGGCCATCGCCAGGAGATCCGCGCGCAGCTTTTCGGCAGCCATGCGCGCGGCGTTACCGGCGATGAACGTCGTGCGGCTCGCGTGGGCGCCGACGTCCCAGGGCTTGACCGCGGTGTCGGAGTTCACCACGTCCACGCGCTCCAGCGGGACGCCGAGCGTCTCGGCGACGATCATGGCCAGCACCGTCTCGGAGCCCTGGCCGATCTCGGTGGCGCCGGTGATGAGCGCGACCTTGCCGAAGTCGTCCATCTTGACGATGGCGCCGCAGCCGTCGGAGCGATAGATCCGGGCGCCGCCGCCGACGTGAAACATCGCCGCATAGCCGACGCCGCGGCGCCAGCCCGCCTCCGGCGGCGGGGCGGGCCGGGCGATCGCCTCGGCGGCCGCCTCCAGGCACTCGCTCATCGCGCACGACGTGATCACGAAGCCTTGCGGGTTCACGTCGCCGGACTTCGTCACGTTGCGGCGGCGGATCTCGAGACGATCGAGCCGGAGGCGGTCGGCCAGCTCGTCCATCTGCGATTCCACAGCGAACGTGGATTCGAGGTTGCCGTAGCCGCGCATCGAGCCGGAGTAGGGATTGTTCGTGTAGGCGATGGTCGTGTCGAAGCGAACGTTGGGCACGCGATAGAGGCCCGCCACCGTGGCCAGCATCACGTAGGGGGTCGTGGATCCCCACGAGACGTAGGCGCCGTTGTCGATGGTGACGTGCGCGTCGCGCCCGAGCAGTCGGCCCGACACGTCGGCCGCCGTTCGCAGCCGAATCGTGCACGGCTCGCGCGTGGGGCTGGCGACGAACTCCTCGAGGCGCTCGAATTCGACCTTCACGGGACGGCCCACCCGACGGGCGAGGAGGGCCGCGATCACGTCGATCGGATAGAGGTCGAGCCCCCGCCCGAAGTTGCCGCCGACAGGCGGCTGCATCACGCGGATGCGGTCTCCGGTGATGCCGAGCGCGCCCGCCAGCTCGCGCTGATAGAGAAACGGCACCTGCGTGGTGGACCACATCGTGAGCCCGCCCTGGAGGTCCCACTCCGCGATGGCGACCATGGTCTCCAGGCAACAGGTCGTGACGAAATTCAATCGATACGTGCCCTCGACGACGGCCGCCGCATCGGCGAACGCGCGGTCGACGTCGCCATGGCTGAACTGGTAGCGCAGGTCGGTGTGATTGTCGTCACGCTCGTCGTGCACGCGCGGCGCGCCCGGCCGCAGCGCGTCCGTAGGATCGAACACGGGCGGCAGCTCCTCGTACTCCACCTCGATCAGGGTCAGCGCCTCCTCGGCGATGGCTGGCGTCTCGGCGGCCACGGCGGCGATCTCGTCGCGGATGCACCGCACCTTGCCGGCTTTGAGGGCGGTCTGATCGCGCGCGAATCCGAAGCGCTCCTGCTCGACGTCGGCAGCCGTGAGCACGGCCAGCACGCCGGGCACCCGTTTTGCCTTCGCCGTGTGGATGGCGACGAGGCGCGCGTGCGGATGGCGCGCGCGCAGGATTTTGCCGTGAGCCAGCCGCGGCAGGGCGAGGTCGTGCAGGTAGCGCGTGCGCCCCGTGACCTTGTCGGCGCCGTCCTTTTTCGGCGTCGCCCTGCCGACGACGGACAGCTCGGTCACGCCAGCGAGCCCACCCGGATCCGCTCGTGGAGCATGGCAACGATCTCGTCCACGGCCGCGGCCGCATACAGCCGAAAGAACGGCGTCTGCTGGAACGCGAAGAAGTCGCCCAGGCCGCGCTTGGCCGTGTCGTCCTTCGACTCGCCGGGCTTGGGCGCGCGAATGGCGCTCACCACGCGATCCTTGCGGTAGATCTGCGGGAACTCCATGTACGTGTAGAGGTGATCGAAGCCCTTCGTGTAGAAGGCCGCGATCGGGATCGACTGGAACGTCTGGCCGTCACGCTTTCTCAAGAATTGCGCCATGAGATCGGCGTTCGGGGATTCTTTCGGATCGGGCGAGGCCAGCGAGCTGATCGTGTGTCCGTCGCGCGGGAAGATTCGCATCTCCAGGCCGCCGGCCTGGGCCAGCCGCGCCAGCACCGGCACGTCACGCCGGCAGTCCGACGACCACTCCTCGGAGATCACCAGCATCCTGGCGGGACCGTTCGGCTGCGACGTGATCCACTGCCAGGCCTCCCGCTGAGCGTCGCTCAGCTGCGCCGACTCGAACGCCTTGCGCAGGAACCCGCCGTAGTCCTTCCGCGGCATGTTGAACGAGCCTTCGCGTTTGAGATTCTCCGGTGTGGACACGAACTTCACGTACTCGTCGAACGTCATCCCCTGCGCGAAGCGCTCCTTGCTCACCATTGCACGGGCTCCTTGTGCTCGCCGAACACGTCTTTCATCGCTCGGTTGATCTCACCCAGGGTCGCATACGCCTTCACGGCCTCGACGATCGCCGGCATCAGGTTGACCGTCCCACGCGCCTCGTCGGAGAGGCGGCGCAGCGCCGCGCGCGCGGCGGCATCGTCGCGCTCGCGCCGCACGCGCGCCAGCTTCGCCACCTGCGTCCCGGCCACCTTGGGATCGAAGGTGTAGAGCTCGACCTCGGGGTCGGCCTCCGCCGCGCCCTCGGCGACGTGACAGTTGACGCCGACCTTCGGCACCTCGCCCGATCCGAGCGCCTGCTCGAACCGGTACGCCTGGCGCGCCACCTCGGCCTGGATGGCGCCGGACTTGATCGCATCCACGATGCCGCCCATTCGGTCCACCGCCGCCAGCTCGGCCAGGATCGCATCCTCCATCTGGTTCGTGAGCGTCTCGACGTAGTACGAGCCGGCCAGCGGATCGACGGTGTCGGCGGCTCCCGCTTCCTCGGCGCAGATCTGCATCGTGCGCAGCGCGATCAGCTGCGCCTTGGGCGACGGAATCGTGTACGCCTCGTCGTAGGTCGGCAGCGCCATCGTCTGCGCACCCGAGAGCGCGGCCGCCAGCGCGATGTAGGCGCCGCGCACGATATTGTTCTCGGGCTCCTGCGGCACGAAGGCCGAGCCGCCGCCGCCGATCAGGGTGCGGAACATCCACGACTTGGGGTTCGTCGCGCCGAAGCGCTCGCGCAGCAGGCGCGCGTAGAGCCGCCGGCCGGCGCGAAACTTGGCGACCTCCTCGAAGATCTTGCCCCACGCGGTGAAGTTGAACGAGACGCGCGGCGCGAACTCGTCCACGCTCATGCCTCGCCGGATCATCATGTCGATGTACGCGGCGGCGATGGCCAGGCCGTACGCCATCTCCTGGGCCGTCGTGCATCCCGCCTCGCGGATGTGATAGCCGCAGACGGACACGGGATTGGAGCGCGGATAGTGTCGCGCCGCGTATTCGATGAGGTCGCCCACCAGCCGCAACGACGGCTCCACGGGATAGATCCACGTCCCGCGCGCGACGAACTCCTTCAGGATGTCGTTCTGCGGCGTGGTCACCACGCGATCGCGCGCCGTCCCCTGTTGATCCGCGACGGCGAAATACATCGCGGTGATCGGCGCGGCCATGCCGTTGATCGTCAGCGAGACACTGACACGATCGAGCGGGATGCCGGCGAACGCCTCTTGCATATCGGCGAGCGTGTCGATGGCCATGCCGACACGTCCGACCTCGCCGTCGGCGCGCGGATCGTCGGAGTCCAGTCCGAGTTGCGTCGGCAGGTCGAAGGCGACGTTGAGCGCGTCCTGGCCATGGGCCATGAGGTACTTGAAGCGCGTATTCGTCTCCGCCGGCGTGCCGAAGCCGATGTACTGGCGCATCGTCCAGAGCCGGTCGCGGTACATGTGCTTGTGGATCCCGCGCGTGAACGGGTATTCGCCCGGGCGCCCGAGGTCGCGCTCGACGTCGCGGCCGGCAAGGTCGTCCGGGCCATAGACCGGCTTGATCGGAAAGCCGGCGTGGGTCTTGAGCTCCTTCATCACGTCCTCCCTGCGCCGAGAAACAGCGCGACCACCGGCACGACCTCGGGCCCGCGCGTCTCCTGTGGCGCGTGCCCGGCATCCGCCAGCTCCAACACCTCCGCGCGATAAAAGAGCGAGCGCCAGCGCGGCAGGCACTTCGCGAACGCCGGATCCTTGCCACCCCAGACGAGCAGCGCGGGGATGCGCGCGAGGCGCTCGCGTCGCGCCCACAGCGAGTCGTACCAGTCGCTCGAGCCGAGCAGCTCGCGCGCGTAGATCCACGTGGCGTGTCGCGCCGTCGGCTCGGCGAGCGGCGCCGCGTACTGCCGGTGCACCGCGCGCGTGTAACGCCGATCGCGCACGGCGTGACGCCAGACCACGTTGAGCGAAAACCCGACACGCTCGTAGAGAAACCGACCGAGCGGGCTCGCGAGCAGACGGCCGGCGCGGGCGTACCGCGGCTCGGCGGCCAGCGACCACATCCACGTGTTGAAGAGCACGACGCGCCGCACGGCGTCGGACCTGTCGAGGGCCAGCGACAGACCGATCGGTCCGCCGAAATCGTGGACGACGAGCGCGAAATCCTTCAACCGCAGGGCGTCCACGAACGCGGCCAGGCGGCGCGCCTGATCCTCGGGACGGTAGGCGTCGCCCGCTGGTTTGTCGGACAAGCCGAACCCCGGCAGGTCGAGCGCCACGCATCGATGGCGGTCGCGCAGGCCGTCGATGAGGTGGCGCCAGACGAATGACCACGTCGGCAGGCCATGCACGAACAGCACCGGCGGGCCGTCACCCTCGTCGACGTAGTGCACCCGCGCCCCTTCGATCTCGATCTCGCGCGACGCGAACGGGTAGGCGCGGGTGTCGAGCCACGCCGGCCTCACGTCAGCGCTCCCTGAAACGCCTTGACGATGTCCGGCAGCGGTGTACCCATCGGAAAGACACGGCTCACTCCCAGCGCACGCAGCGCGTCGATGTCACGCGGCGGGATGATGCCGCCGACGACGACGCGCACGTCGCCGGCACCTTCGGCGCGCAATCCCTCGAGCACGCGCCGCGAGAGCGGCACGTGAGCGCCGGACAGGATCGAGAGCCCGACGACGTCCACGTCCTCCTGCACCGCCTCGGCAACGATCTCCTCGGGTGTGCGCTTGAGTCCGGTGTACAGGACCTCGAGACCGGCGTCGCGCAGCGCCTGCACGACGACCTTGGCGCCGCGATCGTGGCCGTCGAGGCCGGGCTTGGCTATCAGGATTTTCATGCGAGCGCGAACGCTGGAAGATAGCGCGGGTTGCCTTTCGGGTCGTCGGCGACGCGGATGGGCGCCAGACGCACGCGCTGCCCCGTGGCGATCGTCGTCGAATCGGCGCCCGTCACGACGGCGAAGATCCGATGACCGCCCAGCTTGACGATCGCGAACACGCGTGGCCCGTCGAAGCCGGCCGGCAGTCCCGTGTCCTGCACCGTGAACGCGTGAATGGTGCCCTCGCGCGGGAGGTCGATCCACGAAAACGCGTCCGACGCGCACTCGCCACAAAAGCCGCGCGGCGGCCATGCCGTCGTGCCGCACCCCGAGCACCGCGTCGTCAGCAGCCTGCCCTCGGCCAGGCGTGTATAGAACTCGTGCAGCTTGGTGTGGTCGGCGCTCTCGAGCGGAAAAGGATCCGTCGCGCGAAAGTACGTCACGCCGCCCTCCGCCGCGCGCCGGCCAGGCGACCGAGCGCGCGGCCGCCTTCGAGAAAGATCACCACGATGATCGCGTGAGCGGCCGTCGCGAGCACGTCCCACGGATCCAGGCCGACCTGAAAGGCTTTTCGAAACCCCGGCGCGCGGAGCCATGACACCACGAGCGCGAAGGCATCGGCGCTCAAGGCGATACCGATGGCGTGCAGGGCAATCCATCCATGGCCGAGAGAACGTCCGGCGAGCAGCAAGACGACGATATACACACCAACGATCGCAAGAAAGAACGGCGTCGGGACGTGATTCCACGTCGGCAGGCGTGGCACGACGAACGGCACGTACACCGCCAGATAGATCGCGGGCCAGTAGACGTACGCGGCCACAATCACGGCGCCGACTCCCGATCGCGCTTCAGCTGCCGGAGCAGCGCACGGATCTTCGCCGTCTCGAACGTCTCGCGCCGGTCGCCCGCGTAGTCGAAGAAGCCGCGGCCGGTCTTGGGACCGAGCTCGTTGTACGTCATCTTCTGCTCGACCAGGTGTGCGGGCCTGAAGCGCTCGTCGCCGAGCGCCTCGCTCATGTAGCGGCTGGCGCGATAGAGGATGTCCACGCCGCCCCAGTCGATGAACTCGAAGATGCCGATCGAGGCGTACCGGAAGCCCATGCCCGCGCGGAACGCGCGGTCCACGTCTTCCGGCGTCGCCACGCCTTCTTCGACGAGCCGCACCGCCTCGTTCATGAGCAAGACCTGCATGCGCGGTCCGATGAACCCGGGCGAGTCAGCGCAGCGCACCGGTGTCTTGCCGAGTCTTTCGAGCAGGTGCAGCACGCGCTCGACCGTCGCCGGCGCCGTCTGACGCCCCGGCACGACCTCGACCAGCGGGATGATGTGCGCGGGGTTGAGCCAGTGGGCGACGAGGAAGCGCTCGGGCCTGGCGACGGCATCGGCGAGGTCCGATGGCGAGATCGTGGAGGATGTCGACGCCACGAGGGCGTCGCCGGCAATCACGTCCGAGAGACGCTTGAAGGCGGCGCGTTTGAGCTCGACCGACTCCGGCAGCGCTTCCTGGACGAACGCACACATGCCGAGATCGCCGAGTCCCACGCGCTCTTCGATGCGATCGAACGCCCGCCCCACGTCGCCTTCCGTGATCACGCGCTCCTCGGCCATCAACGCCAGATCGCGCGCGATCTCACGCCGGGCGTCCGCGAGGACGAGCTCGCTGTCGGCGACAGACCGACTCTTGAGATCCACGAGGAGGACGCGCCAGCCACCCAGCGCGAACGTGAGCGCGATCTGGCGGCCGATGCGCCCGGGGCCGAGCACGGCGATCGTGTCGGTCATGCTCACGCGGGATCCTTGCCGTAGATCATCACGATATGCTCACCCATGCCGCTGTTGTTGTGGGTGAGGCCGATCGCGGCATCGGGAACCTGGCGCGCCCCCGCGTCGCCACGCAGCTGAGCCCAAACCTCGGCCGCTTGCGCGACGCCCGTCGCCCCGAGCGGATGACCACAGCCGATCAAGCCGCCGCGCGGATTCACGACGACGTCGCCACCGTAGTCGCTGCGGCCGGCGGAGACGAACGGCCCGGCCTCGCCCTTGGCGCAGAAGCCGAGCTCCTCGTACGCGATGAGCTCGGCGATGGCGAAGCAGTCGTGTACTTCGGCGACGTCGACATCGTTCGCGCCGACACCCGCGATCGAGTACGCGGACTTCGCCGCTCGTTGCAGCGCGGGCCAGTGAGCGTAGTCCTCGTGCAGCGAGGTGAGCTGGAAACCGTCGAGCGCCTGACCGCTGCCGCGAATCCACACGGGCCTGTCGGTCAGTGCGCGGGCCCGGTCTTCGCTCGCCACGATCACGGCGGCGGCGCCGTCGGTGATGGGCGAGCACATGAACAGCCGCAGCGGGCTCGAGATCATCCGCGAGCCGAGCACCTGGTCGAGCGTGGCACCCTTGTTGAAATGCGCGTTGGGGTTCTTCGACGCGTGCGTGTGGTTCTTGACGCCCACCAGCGCCAGCTGCTCCTCCGTCGTGCCATAGGCGGCCATGTGCCGCTGGGCGGCCAGCGCGAAGCACGGCGGCGCCGTGAGACCAAGCGCGGCTTCCCACTCGCGGTCGACGCCGGTGCCCATGTTGAGAATCGCCTCGTCGCCGCTCGGCTGATTCAGCTTTTCGACGCCGAGGACCATGACGAGGTCGGCCAAGCCGGCCGCGATGAACGCGTAGGCATAGCGGATGCCGACGGTGCCCGAGGCGCACATGTGCTCGGTGCGCGCGCTCAGCGCGCTCGGCCGGATACCCAGCGCCTCCGCCGCCATCGACGAGATATGGCTCTGGAAGGCGGTCCGCTCCGGCATGACCGAGCCCACCACGAGGCCCTCGAGGTCCTTCGGCTTGACGCCGGGGACGGAGTCGAAGCACGCCTTGCCCGCCTCCCAGATCAGGTCGCGATACGAGGCTCGGCGCACGCCGAATTTCGAGACGCCGGCGCCGACGAGCGCGACGTTCCTCATGACACCCTCCTGCGCGCGGCGCCGTCCAGAGCGTCGGCGAGCGCGGCATGGCCGGCGTCGCGGGCCAGCTCGCCCGGCGTCCGCCCTTCGTTGTTCCGAGCATCCACCTGCGCGCCCGAATCCAGCAGCAGCCTCACGACATCGGCATTCCCGAGGGCCGCCACTTCGTGCAGGGCCGTGAAGCCACCGCTCTGGCGATGGTTCACGCGTGCGCCCGCCTCGACGAGCCGGCGCATGAGCGCCGCATCGGCGCCGCCGGCCGCCGCGGCGTGCAGCGGCGCGTTCGCGTCCGCGTTGCGTGAGACGGCGTTGACGTCGGCCCCGTGCGCGAGCAACAGATCGATCACACGGGCGTGTCGGAAATGACTCGCCAGATGCAGCGGCGTCCAGCCGTCCGCGGCGTGGGCATCGCGCAGCGACGGGTCGGCGGCGAGCAGAGAACGAACGCGCTCGGCGTCGCCGGCAGCCGCCGCCTCGAACACATCCAGCTCGGCGCCGCGCGCGCGAAGCAACGCCAACATCGCGGGAGCTCGCCAGTAGATCGCCACGATCGCCGCCGTCTGCCCTGCGACGGTGCGCGCCTTGATGAGACCGGGCTCGGCGTCGAGCGCGCGCGTCACCGCCGCCGCGTCTTTACGCTTGATCGCGTCGAGCAGCGTGTCCAGCGACGTCATCCCTGCGTCCTTCGCATCAGGACCGTCTCCTGGTAGCTGCACACGGTCTCGTCGCGCTGGTTTTTCACGGCCACGTCGAAGACGACCACGCCGCGGTCGGGTTTCGACGATGGCCGCGTCTCGGTCACCGTCATCTCCGTTCGCACCGTGTCGCCGAATTTCACCGGCGCCGTGAACTTGAGCCGGTCGAGACCCAGCAGCGCGAGCGTCGTGCCCTCGAACCAGCCGCCGAGATTCTGCTGGCCGTTGGAGACGGCGAGCGTGAGGATGCCGTGCGCGACGCGCTCGCCGAACGGCGTCGTCCTCGCGAACTCCGCATCGACGTGCAGCGGGTTGAAATCGCCGGTGAGGCCGGCGAAGCGTGAGACGTCGCCGCCATCGATCGTGCGCCGCCCCGTCACCAGGACCTCGCCGACCTTGAAGTCTTCCCAGTGCCGCGCCATCCGTGCTCCTCTCAGGGGCCGGTCAGCCACGCCGCCGCCTCGCCCAGTGTGGCAAATTCCGCGTCGGGCCGGGCCGCGCCTGTGCGCGGCTCCTGCTTGCGGTTGATCCACGCCGACGCGATGCCGAGCGCGCGCGTCGGCTCGATGTCGTGAAAGAGGCTCTGCGCCACGTGCAGCCAGCGCGCGCCGCCGATGCGCTGCCGCGCCACGGTGAAGTGCGCCGGCGCCGGCTTGTACGAGCCCACCTGCTGCGCCGTCACCACGAAGTCGAAGGCCACGCCGAAGTGCTTGCGGGTGCCGGCCAGCAGATCGTCGTCGATGTTGGAGAGGATCGCCAACCGGTGATCGGCGGCAAGCCGCTGCAGCGCGGCGTTCGTGTCGGCAAAGGGTGGCCACGTCGGCACGCTCTCGGCCAGGAACGCGGCCCGCGCCGCGGCGAGAGGCCAGCCGAGCTGCTCCGCGATCCGCTGCGCCGTGAGCGTCAGCACCTCACGATACGTCCGGTAGCGCTCGGCCTGCACGACCGGCTCGATCTCGTGGTACGCGCGCAGCACCGCCGCACGATCGAGCTTCACGCCGTCGGCGCGGGCGGCCGCCTCGAACGCGTCGCCGATGCCACACTCCCAGTCGATGAGGGTTCCGTAGCAGTCGAAGGTCAGGACATCGTAGCGACTCATGAGAATACCGCCTTTGGGATTTGCCGTCGGAGCGCCTTCGCCGAGCCTCCGGCGCTCGACGGTCGGGCGGTTTCTGGCCGTGTGCACATCATGAAAACGCCGTTCCTCGATCCCAGTCCAGCTCGCGGCCGATGACGAGACGCAGAATCTCCGAAGTGCCGCCCCCGGGCAGCAGAAAGCGCGCGTCGCGGAAATAGCGCTGCACCGGATACTCCATCGCCAGCCCGTACGACGCGAAGATTCGCGCCGCCTCGTCGGTGACTTTCACCGCCGTCTCCGACGCCATGAGCTTCGTCATCGCCGCCTCGCGCCCCACCGGCCGGCCCGCATCGAGCCGACCCGCCGCCTGGTAGGTCATCAGCGCGGCAGCATGGATGGTCGCGAGCATGTCCGCGAGCTTGAAGCCGATGGCCTGATGCTCGCCGATCGGCTTGCCGAAGGCGACGCGCTCGCGCGAGTAGGCCAAGGCCGCCTCGTAGGCCGCGCGCGCGAGGCCGACCGAGAGCGCCGCCGTCATGATGCGGATCTCGGCCAGGATCGCGCCGATCTTTTCGGCGCCGCCCGTCTCACCGCCGAGGACGTTCGCGTCGGGCACCTCGACGTCCTCGAGCAGGATCTCGCCGGTGGCCGAGGCGCGCACCGCCATCTTGTCGATCGGCTTGCCCAGCGTGACGCCGCGCATGCTGCGCCGGTCCACCAGAAAGAGCGCGATGTTCTTCATGCCGCGGTCAGCTGAAGTCTTCGCGGCGACCGTGAGCACGTCGGCCACCGGCGCGTTGGTCACCCACGTCTTCGTGCCGCGCAGCACCCAGCGGTCGGCGCGCCGCTCGGCTCGCGTGGCGAGATTGGCGACGTCCGAGCCGGCGTTCGGCTCCGTCATCGCGAACGTCGCGACCAGCTCACCGCGCAGCGCCGGCACGAGATACCGCTCGCGCAGCGACTCGTCGCCGTAGGCGTGGATGAAATGGGTGCCCATCAGCGACTGCATGCATGCGGCCGCCGCAACCGACAGCGAGCCCCGCGCCAGCTCCTCGGCGAACAGGCAGTACGTCGTCATGTCGGCGTCGGCCCCGCCGTACTTCTCGGGATAGCGCAGGCCGAGCCAGCCGAGCTCGCCGATGCGGCGAAACAGCCCGCCGGGGAACTCGCCACGCTCGTCGAGGGCCTGGGCGGCGGGCGCGACCTCGGCCGCGACGAAGCGCGCGATGCTCTTGCGGAATTCCTCCTGCTCGTCGGTGAACGTGATCATGCGGTCGTCGGCGGCATCAGTGCCTCCCGCGCAACGCCGCCGTGGCGGCCTCGTCGACGCGCTCGTCGACGATGACGACGCCATAGTGCTCGCGCGCGGCCTCGACCGACACGTAGTCGTCGAGCACGTCCTCGAGGACGGCCCGCGGGTCGCGCTCGAAGGGATCGCCGTAGCCGCCCGCCCCCGACTGCTGGAACGAGATCACGTCGCCATAGTCGAACTCCCGCGACTGCTTGCCGTGTACATGCTGCTCGTCCGGCCCGGGGTTGATCACGGTCCGCGCGAGCGCGCCCGATCGGCCGCCGAACAATCCGTACGGGGCGAAGCGCTGCCGCTCGGACAGGTTCGTCAGCTTTCCCTCGTCGGCCAGAAAGCGCAGGTCGCGCCGGATGCCGCAGCCACCGCGGAACCTGCCCGGGCCCGCAGAGTCGCGGATGAACTCGAATCGCTCGACGACGAGTGGCTGGTTCGCCTCCTGCGCCTCGACCGGGATGTTCGACGCGTTGAATGCGTAGGACATCGCTTCGCAGCCGTCCCGGCTCGCCCGCGCGCCCGTCCCCGAGAGCACGAGCTCGTACGCGACGAAGCGGCGCCGGCGCGCGCGGTCCCAGCCGCCGAACGTCGGGTTGGCGAAATGCGACGCGGCGGCCGCCACGCGCTCGGGCAGCGCCGGCGCGAGCGCGCCGATCACCGCCTCGAAGGTGCGGTAGCAGATGATCGCGCGCGGCCCCCCGCCCGCCGGCGGGCGCGGATTGAGGAACGACCCCTCCGGCGCGCGCACGGTGATCGGCCGGAGCGCGCCCTCGTTCATGGGTCCGTACGGATCGGTCAAGCACTTCACGGCCGCGTACGAGTACGACCGGGTGTAGTTGATGTACGAGTTCATGCCGGACGCCGTCTGCGGACTCGAGCCCTCGTAGTCGATCGTCATCTCGTCGCCGGCCACCGTCACCGTCACGGCGACGCGCAGCGGCTCGGTGCCGGGACCGCAGTCATCGAGGAAATCTTCGAAGCGGTACACGCCATCGGGAACCGCGCGGATGGCCGCGCGCATGCTGGCTTCCGTGCGGGCGACGATCTCGTCCATGGCGGCGAACAGTGTGTCGCGTCCGTAGCGCTCGGCCAGCTCCGTCAGCCGTAGCTCGCCGACGCGCAGCGCGCTGCGCTGCGCGCGCAGGTCGCCGAGGACCTTGTCGGGCGTGCGCGTGTTGGCGGCGATGATGCCGACGATGCCCTCGTGTTCGCGATACTCTTGCCAGACCTTCGTCGGGGGGATACGCAGTCCCTCCTGAAAATAGTCGAAGATGCCCTCGACGGCCTGGCTCCCCGGCCGCGCGCCGCCGACGTCGGTGTGGTGCAGGATGTTCACGGCGAAGCCGATCAGCTCGCCTCGGTGGAACGCCGGCTGCGTGATGAAGAAATCGGGCAGATGCCCGGAGCCGAGCAGCGGGTCGTTCAACAAGATCGCGTCGCCGGGCTTCAGCGTCTCCACCGGATGCGCCGCGAGCGCGTTTCTCACCGCGAACGACATCGCGCCCATGTGCCCGGGCGAATAGGGCCCCTGCGCGACCATCCGTCCCTGCGCGTCGAACACCGCCACCGAAAAATCCTGACCCTCGCGCGCCTGCTCGGAGTACGCGGTCTTGTGCACGGTGGTGCCGATCTCCACCGCGATCGATTGCAGGGCGCCCCAGATCACGCCGAGGGTGATGGGATTTATTGGAGCGGGGACCGCTTGCTCGCCTTGCACCGAGGGTGGCCTGTTCGAGAAGCGGCGTGGCTCCATCACGCGGTCTCGACGATCAGGTTGGCGTACTCGTCCACGGCGGCCGACGTCCCGGGCGGCAGCACCGACGTCGACTCGCGCTCCTCGACGATGGCCGGGCCGTCCACGCGCGAGCCCGGCGCCAGCGCATAGCGATCGTAGACGGCGCATTCGGTCCAGCCGCGGGTCTCGGGAAACCACGCGCGGCGCCGTCCCTTGAGACCGGCGTCACCCGCCTGCCCCGACGCCTTCGCCAGCGCCACGCGAGGCGCGCCGCCGACGGCGGCGAGCTTCCACGTCACCGTCTCGACCGGCTCCGCCGGATTCGCATAGCCGTAGCGTGCGGCGTAGATCTCGTCGAACGAGGCGCGCATGCGGCCGAGCGCCGCGGCGTCGAGGGCGCCCGACGGCACCGGGACCGTCAGCTCGTAACCCTGGCCGACGTAGCGCGCATCCACCGAGCGCGCGAGCGTCACCGTCCCCGCCACCGCCGCATCACGCACGACGGCCGTCGCCTGCGCCGCCATCTCCTGATACATCGTCGTGAGCGCCGCCGGATCGAGCGCCTCGAGCCGGCGCACCCACGTGCGCGCGACGTCGAACTTGACCTCCGCGGCGAGCAGGCCGATGGCCGCCGTGACGCCGGCCGCGGCCGGCAGGATCACGCGCGGAATGCCCAGCGCCTGCGCGAGACGGCAGCCGTGCACCGGCCCCGAGCCACCGAAGGCGATGAACGTGAGCTCGCGCGGATCGCGACCGCGCTCGATCGACACGACGCGTGTGGCCAGCTCCATGTTGGTGTTGACGATGGCGTGGATGCCCCACGCCGCGTCCTCGACGGCGAGCCCCAGCGGCTGCGCGACGCGTGTCGTGATCGCCCGGCGCGCGGCGTCGGCGTCGAGGCGCAGGCTTCCGCCCGCGAAGTAGTCGGGATTCAGATACCCGAGCACGAGGTTGGCGTCGGTCACGGTGGGCTCGGCGCCGCCGCGGCCGTAGCACGCCGGGCCCGGCATCGACGACGCGCTCTCCGGGCCCACCGCGACGACACCGAGCTGCGCGCGCGCGATGGAGCCGCCACCGGCGCCGATCTCGACCAGATCGATCGCCTGGATGTTCATGGGCAGCCCGCTGCCCGCCGCTCCGTGCACGCGGTGCAGCTCGAACGTCGTCGTCGTGCCCGGACGCCCGTTCTCGATGAGTGCGAGCTTGGCCGTCGTCCCGCCCATGTCGAACGCGATGAGGTCGCGATGGCCGGTCAGCTCGCCGTAGGCGGCCGCCATCAGGGCGCCGGCGGCGGGACCCGACTCGATCATGCGCACGGGATAGCGCGCCATCGCCTCCGCCGTCGCCACGCCGCCCGACGACTGCATCACGAAGAGCCGGCCGCCGTACCCGCGCCCGGCGAGCGCGACGGCGAGCCCGCGCAGATACTCGCGGACGGCCGTCATCACGTAGGCGTTCACGGCGGTGGTCGACGTGCGCTCGTACTCGCGGAAGGTCGGCGAGACCTCGTGCGAGAGCGTGACGGTCACCTGCGGCGCCTCCTCGGCCACGAGCGCGGCGAGCCGCCGCTCGTGCGCAGGATTGACATAGGCGTGCAATAAGCAGATCGCGAGGGTGGTGACGCCACGCTCGACCAGCGCGCGGATCGCTCGCCGCGCGTCGGCCTCGTCGAGCGGCGTGCGCACGGAGCCGTCGGCGAGAACGCGCTCGGTGACCTCGCCGATGAGCCGACGGGGAATGAGCGGGCGCGGCTTGTCGATTTGGAGGTCGTAGACCTGATAGCGCTTTTCGCGCCCGATCAGCAGCACGTCGCGGAAGCCGCGCGTGGTCAAGAGCCCAACGCCCCGCGCCTTTCGCTCGATGACGACGTTGCTGCCGAGCGTGGTTCCGTGCACCGCCTGCGTGACGTCGCGCCACGCGACGCCGGCGCCGGCCAGCAGCGCATCGAGACCGGCCAGACACGCGTCGGACGGATCGGGATACGTGGTGAGGCGCTTGGCGGCCGTCAGCTCTCCCGCCGGCGACTGGAGCACGAAGTCGGTGAACGTGCCGCCAACGTCGAATCCGATCCGGTACGACACGAAGTCAGCTCCGCCGCTCCGCGCGCGCGAGCACGACGCGGTAGGGATAGCGCCGGCCCGTCTGGTAGGTCACGGCGTGCTCGACGGGCTCGCCGTTGGTCGCGTAGTACGTGCGCTCGAACATCAGCAGCGGCGAGCGCGGGCGCACCTGCAGCAGCTCGGCCACCTGCCGCGGCGCCAGGACGGCATCGGCCACCTGCTCGAGCGTCTTGATCCGCACGTCGGACTGTCGCTCGATGGCCGCGATGAGAGACGTCTTCGACAGATCTTCGTCCGAGAGCGCGAGCGCGATCGGCGTCGGCACCCACACGGTGACGTGCTGGAAGGGGCCGCTCTCCGCGTGGCGGACGCCGACGATGCGCGTGCTCTGCGACCCCGGCGGCAGCCGCAGCGCCTGGGCGATGTTCGCCGGCAAGGTGACGGTCTCGTTCGAGACGAGCTTCAGCCACGTCTCGTCGCCGAGCGCGATCATGTCGTCGATCGAGCCGATCACCCGCAGGCGGGGATCGCTGCCGTTGGCCGCGGTGCTGAACGTGCCCCGTCCGGCATGACGATAGAGCCGCCCCTCCTGGACCAGCACGTCGAGCGCCTGGCGAATGGTGGGGCGGCTCACCTTGAAGCGCGCGCAGAGGCTGTGCTCGGATGCGATGCGCTCGCCCTCGCCGCGCAGGTCGCGGCGGATCGCGTCGGCGATCTGGAGATAGCGCGGAGTCCCCGCACGATAGTTCACGCCGCCTCCCGAAACTGAAAGTTGTCTAGACAGATAGCACCGCGTCCCGGAGCGGTCAAGCGCGCGGATGAAAGCGATCGTACATGCGGCGGACCGCGGCCGAGGGCAGGTGCGTGTAGATTTGCGTCGTCGAGATGTCGGCGTGGCCCAGCATCATCTGCACCGCTCGCAGGTCGGCGCCACCCTCCAGGAGGTGGCTCGCGAAGCAGTGGCGCAGGGTATGCGGCGATATGCGCTGGCGCAGCCCCGCACGGCGCGCCGCGCGCAGCACGATCTGCCAGAGCGACTGCCGGGTCAGCGGGCGCCCGCCGGGGCCGACGAAGAGCAGCGGCGACGACGACGCGCGGCGGGCCGCCGCCAGGCGCGGCCGCGCGTCACTCAGGTAACGCTCGACCCACGCGAGCGCCTGACCCCCGACCGGAACGAGCCGCTCCTTGCGTCCCTTGCCGCTGCACTGCACGTACCCCGCGCGGCGATTGACGTCGGCCACGCGCAGTGTGAGAGCTTCGGTCGCGCGCAGCCCACAGGCGTACAGCAGCTCGAGCAGGGTGCGATCCCGCACGCCACGCGCCGTCCCGACATCGGGCGCCTCGACCAGCGCGCTGACGGCGTCGCGCGAGAGCGTCCGCGGCAGCGGCCGAGCGCGGCGCGGCTGCTCGAGGTGCTCGGTCGGATTGTCGGCCATGGCCCCCTCGCGCACGAGGTGCGCGTAGAGCCCGCGCAGCGCCGCGAGCCGCCGCGCGATGGTCGCCGGCTTGCGGCCGGCGCGGCGCTGCCGCTCCATCCACGCGAGCACGTCGTCGGGTCGCGCCGCCTCCAGCCCGCGTCGCCGTGGGCCGAGCACGCGCAGGAAGTCGCGGACGTCGCGACGGTAGGCGTCGAGCGTGTGGCGCGAGGCGCTCCGCTCGACGCTGAGCGCCGCGAGGAACTCGTCGAGCGCGCGCTCGGCCTCCACGAAGCCGATGCTAGCAGACGGACGGCGCAGAGCCGAAGCTCCGCCGCCGCGGGGCCGATGCCCACGACGAGCGCCGCCAGCGAGGCGGCCGCGGTCGCGGGATGGAGCTTCTACAACGCGCGCGGCGCGCCGAGCTCTCGCGCGATCACCGTGCGCTGGATCTGATTCGTACCTTCGTAGATCTGCGTGATCTTGGCGTCGCGCATGAAACGCTCGACGGGATACTCACGCGTGTAGCCGTATCCGCCGAACACCTGCACGGCGTCGGTGGTGACTTTCATGGCGGCATCGCTCGCGAAACACTTGGCCATCGATGACTCCATCGATGCCGAGCCGCCGGCGCGATCGAGAAGCGCCGCCGCGTGATGGACCATCAGCCGCGAGGCATGCACCGCCATGGCCATGTCGGCGAGCATGAACTGGATCGCCTGGAACGCCGCGATCGGCTGACCGAACTGCCGGCGCTCCTTCGCGTAGCCGACCGCGGCGTCGAGCGCGGCCTGGGCGATCCCGACGGCCTGCGCGCCCACGGCGGGGCGTGAGCGATCGAGCGCGCCGAGCGCCACGCGAAAGCCTTCGCCCTCGCCGCCCAGCCGGTTCTCCACCGGCACCTCGCAGTCCGCGAGATGGATGGCCACCGTCGGCGAGCCGCGCACGCCCATCTTGCGCTCGAGCTTGCCGAGCGCGAATCCGGGAAACGTGGGCTCCACGAGGAACGCCGTCACGCCTTTGTGGCCACGGCCGCGGTCCACGGTGGCGAACAGCGTGAGCACGGAGGCGTGCGAGCCGTTCGTCACCCACATCTTCGTGCCGTTGAGGATGTAGCGATCGCCGCGTCGGACGGCGGTGGTCGTCATGCTCGCGGCGTCCGAGCCCGCGCCGGGCTCCGAGATCGACAGCGCGCACGTGATCTCGCCCGTGGCCATGCGCGGCAGGTAGCGGCGCTTCTGCGCCTCCGTGCCATGCGAGACGAGCGGATAGCCCGCGGCGTACTGAACGAGATAGATGACCGCGGTCGAGGCGCACGCCCAGGCGACCTCTTCCACGGCGAGGCAGAAGGCGAGCGCGCCCAGGCCGGCGCCCCCATACGCCTCCGGCACGTAGAGGCCCATGAGCCCCTGCGCACCGAGCAGGCGGAGCGATTCTGTGGGATAGGACTCCGTCTCGTCGACCTGCGCGGCGAGCGGGGCGATCCGCTCGCGCGCGAGCGACCGCGCCAGCTCGCGTGTCTGCCGCTCCTCCTCGCCGAGCCAGAACGCGTCGCGCATGCGGCGATTATCTCCCCACTTGACGGTCGTTCAAGCGGTAGCCCATCATGGCGGCCGCTCCGCACGGTTCGGAAGTCTGACCGACAAGGAGGCAGCGCATGCTCGCCGTGAAAACGAAGAAGCGCCTCGTCGCCACCCTGACCATCGTCGCCGTGCTGCTCGCGGCCGGACTCTATGCTCTCGCGCAGCAGCCCTATCAGCTGGCGCCGATGGAAGAGTCCAAGCGCGACCGCGCGGTCTCCGTCTCGGCCAGCGGCGGCAAGTACTACGTGCTGCCCGCGACGCTCGAGACGACGCAGTGGGGTTGGCTGGATCCCAACGAGCCGCCGAAGCTCGTCGTCAACTCCGGCGACACGGTGGCGATCGAGACCATGATGCACGCGCACAACGCGGTGCAGCCGGGCAGCACGATCGACGACATCGTCAAGCTTCGTCTGGCGAATCCGGGCGGCGGCCCGCACTCGGTGACCGGCCCCATCTACGTGACCGGCGCAGAGCCCGGCGACGTGCTCGAGATTCGCATCAAGAAGATCGTGCCGAAGGCGTTCGGCACGAACTTCCATCTGCCCGGCTCGCAGTTTCCCACCGTCGGTCAGCTCGCGCCGGAGTTCCCGCAGGGCTTCATCCGCTATTACTACCTCGACTGGGAGAAGAAGCAGGCGGAGTTCAAGCCCGGCATCACGATCGATCTGCAGCCGTTTCCCGGCACGATCGCCGTGGGGCCCGATCCCAACGAGCCCAAGGAGAAGGCGGGCCCGCCGATCAAGGACGCGAAGGGACGCACGAGCACGCTGCGGCCGTGGAAGAACGGCTCGAACATGGACATCAACGAGTTGCAGGAGGGCTCGATCCTCTATCTGCCCGTGTTCGTCAAGGGCGGGCTGATCTGGACGGGTGACTCGCACTGCCGGCAAGGCAACGGTGAAGTGAACCTGACGGCGCTCGAGTGCTCCTATCGTGAGTTCGTCATCCAGCCGATCGTCCGCAAGGACATGAAGCTCGAATGGCCGCGCATCGAGACGGCCACCCACTGGATCGCCACCGGCTTCGACGAGGACCTCAACGAGGCGATGAAGATCGCCACACGCGAAGCGGTCAACTTCCTCGCCGGACAAAAGATGGTGGCGGTCAGCCGCGACGAGGCCTACGCGCTGACGTCGATGGTCGGCGACTGCCGCGTCTCGCAGGTCGTCGACATCCGCAAGGGTGTGCACTGCATGGTCCCGAAGAGCATCTTCGCCAAGAAGTAGGTGCTGGCCGCAATCGTCGCCGCGGCTGCCGTCGCCGTCGCCGTTGCTGCTGACATTGGATGGGGCGAGACGCCCCCTCCAATACCTCCCCGGCTCGCGCAAGCTGCCACGACCCGCGCCGTCGCCGTAGCTGCTACTCACATTGGAGGGGGCCAGACGCCCCCTCCAATACCTCCCCGGCTCGCGCAAGCTGCCACGACCCGCGCCGTCGCCGTAGCTGCTACTACCAGTGATTTGCGCGATCTCGTCGCTGCGGTGGGAGGTGATCGTGTCCGGGTGGAGAGCCTGACCGATCCGCGTCAGGATCCCCACGCGCGCGAGATCGTCCCGCGGCAGATCGCGTTGCTGAAGTCGGCGACGCTCCTCGTGCGCATCGGCCTCGACCATGAGCCCTGGCTGCCGCGCGCACTGGCGGCGGCGGGGGCGACGCCACGTGACGTGGACGTCTCGCGCGCCGTCGCCGTGCTCGACCCCGACATCCCGCGCCTGTCGGCCGGCGCGCGGCCCCATCTGCACGCTTACGGCAATCCGCACTACTGGCTCGACCCCGCGAACGCACACCCGATGACGGCTCGCATCCTCGAGGCCCTGACGGACGCGCAGCCCGAAGACCGCGGATTCTTCACGGGCAATCGCGGGCGCTTTCTCGCGAGGCTCGACGCCGCGCTCGACCGCTGGCGCGCGCGGCTGGCACCCTTCGCGGGCGCGCGACTGGTCGTCGTGCACGACACCTGGCCGTACTTCGCACGGCGGTTCGGGCTCGACATCGCGGGCGCCGTCGAGGAAACGCCGGGCGTCCCTGCCTCGCCGGCACACCTCGGGCGGCTCATCGAGCGCATGCGCGCCGCGGGCGTCCGCACGATCGTGGCCGAGCCGGGCGCCTCGGCCGCGATCGTGCGGAGGCTGGCGGACGCGACGGGCGCGCGGGTCGTCACGCTGGTGCCGTCGGTCGGCGCGGAGCCGGCCGCGTCCGACTACATCGCGCTCTTCGACGTCGACGTCGAGCGCTTGGCGCGGGCGCTCGAGAGCGCGAGGGCCAAGTGACGCTCGAGCTGCTCGGGTGGCCGCTGGCCGCGGCCCTCGTGCTCGCGGGTATCCACGCGTGGCTCGGGCTGCATGTGCTCGCGCGCGGCGTGATCTTCGTCGATCTGGCGCTGGCGCAGGTCGCCGCGCTTGGCGCCACGGTCGCCTTGCTGGCGGGTCATACGCCTCAGGGCGCCGGCGCCTACGGCTATGCTCTCGCCTTCACCGCCGGCGGCGCCGCGCTGCTCGCCAGCCTGCGCGATCGGCCGGGCCTGGCTCGCGCCACCATTCCCGCCGAGGCCGTGATCGGCATCGTGTACGCGGTGGCGGCGGCGTTGACCGTACTGGTGCTCGAGCGCGTGCCGCTCGGCGGCGAGCAGGTGAAGGCGCTGCTCGTCGGAAGCCTCCTTGCCGTGACGGGCGAGGACGTGCTGCGGCTCGCGACGCTGTACGCCGGCGTCGGCCTCGTGTGCTGGCTCGCGCGACGACCGCTCGCCGCGCTGTCGTTCGGCGGAGCACTGCGCCACGCGCGGCTCTGGGACTTCGGCTTCTATCTCGTGTTCGGTCTCGTGGTGACGAGCTCGGTCCGCGTGGCCGGCGTGCTGCTCGTGTTCGCGTATCTCATCGTCCCGGCCGTGGCGGGCGCGGCGCTCTCCCTCACGCCGTCGCGCCGCTTGCTTATTGGTTGGACGGTCGGCGCGCTCGGCAGCGTTGTCGGGATCGCCGCGTCGTTTCGCTGGGATCTTCCCACCGGAGCCACCGTCGTCGCGACGCTCGGCGCGATGCTCGCAGCGCTAGGCGTGGTGCTGGGTCTGCGGCGACTGCTCCACGGCGGCCGCCGGGCCGCCCTGAGCTCGGTGGCGGCCGTCGGCCTGGCGATGGCGCTCGCGGGCGGAGCGCTCGCCGCGGCTCCGCAGCTCGATCACGTCTGGCTCGACGCCGCCGAGCGGGCCGCCCCGGCGCTGCAGGCGGCGTTTCTTTCCCGCCACGAGCGCGGCGTCGCCGAAGACGCCCGGCGGGCCATCACGCGCGGCGCCGAGGAGGTCGCCACGCTGCGCGCGCATCAGGCGGACGTGGCGTGGGGGACGCGCGCGGCCAACGCGGACGAGCGCGAACGGCTGCGTCAGTTCACGCTCGGCCGCGAAGAGCTCGTGGCCGGCGACCGCATGGTCCTTCGCACGCTGCGCGCGCGGGCGCGGGAGCGGCAGCGCTTCTGGCTGGGCGTGCCGCTGGCCGTGATCGGCGCCGCGACGGCCTGGCTCGCCGCGCGAGGGCGCCCGGGCGCCTGACTACGCGGTCTCGTACGTGTAGAAGCCGCGGCCCGTCTTGCGGCCGAGATGACCGGCCATGACCATGCGCTTGAGCAGCGGCGGCGGCGCATATCGCGCCTCGCGGAATTCCTCGAACATCACCTCGGCGACGAACATCGTCGTGTCGAGCCCGACGAGATCGAGCAAGGTGAACGGCCCCATCGGATAGCCGCAGCCGAGCTTCATCGCGGTGTCGATGTCCTCGAGCGACGCCAGACCGCCCTCGTAGACGCGGATCGCGTCGAGCAGATACGGCACGAGCAGCCGGTTGACGATGAACGCCGTCGAGTCCTTGACCTGCACCGGGGTCTTGCCCACGGCGCGCGCCCACTCGGTCACCGTGCGGACCGCCGTCTCTTCGGTGAGGATCGTGCGGACGACCTCGACCAGCTTCATGAGCGGCACCGGGTTGAAGAAGTGCACGCCGAGCACCTGGCCCGGCCGCTTGGTGGCCGCCGCCATCGCCGTCACGTTGCACGACGATGTGTTCGAGGTCAGCAGCGCGTGCGGTGGACAGATCCGGTCGAGCTTGGCGAACGTCTCGTTCTTGAGCGCCTGATTCTCGGTCATCGCCTCGACGACGAGGTCGACCGCCTTGAGATCCTCCAGCCGGGTCGTGCCCGCGATGCGGCCGAGCGTCTCGTCCTTGACCCGCGCCTCGAGCTTGCCTTTGGACACGAGTCCCTCGAGCGTCTGCCGCAGCCGCTCGAGCCCACGCTTGACCAGCGCGTCGTTCGCCTCGACGAAGAGCACGTTGAAGCCAGCCTGGGCCGAGACCTGCACGATCCCGGAGCCCATGAGACCGCAGCCGATCACACCGACGTTCGTGATAGCCATGAGTTCTTCCTGTGCTTGGGTTGAGCGCGGCGTCGCGTCGAGCGGCGCTACTTCAGACGACGGCCTGGCAGCGGCGCGGGCTCGTAGTGCGCGGTGCCGGGCGGGCAGGGATTGCGGACGGTGACGGTGAGGTCGCCGTAGCGGACCGTGCCGTCGTCCTGAACCTCGCCGAAGCCCCGGCGGACTGGGGTGGGGCCTTCGGCGCGCAGCGACTCCTGGTAGGCGGCGTCGCGGCTCTGCACGCGCGGCGCCGAAAGCTCGAGGAGCATGGAGGCCCGGACCGGCGTCTTCATCTCGTCGGCGGCGGCGACACCCCCGGCGGCCAGGGTGCCCAGCAGGGCCAGGGCGACGACGGTAGTCAGCCTCATGCGTCTATTCATACACGATCAACGAGTGCAGCGGGTAGTCCTTCAATTTCTCGCGCCCCTTGAGAAACGCCAGCTCGATCATGAACGCGACGCCGATCACCTTGCCTCCCAACTGCTCGACCAGCCGCAGCGTCGCGGCCATCGTCCCGCCCGTCGCAAGCAAATCATCCACGGCGAGCACGCGCTGACCGGGCTTGACGGCGTCTTCGTGCATGGCCAGCGCGTCACGGCCGTACTCGAGCTCGTATTCTACCTCGATCGTCTTGCCCGGCAGCTTGCCGAGCTTGCGCACCGGCACGAAGCCGGCGCCGAGCTGGTGGGCGACGGCACCGCCGAAGATGAATCCGCGCGACTCGATGCCCACCACCACGTCGATCCGATCCTTGGCGTAGTTCGCCGCCAGCATGTCGACGACGGCGCGGAACGCCGGCCCATCCTTGAGGAGCGTGGTGATGTCCTTGAAGAGGATGCCTTCGGTCGGGAAGTCCTTGATGTCGCGGATCTTCGCGCGCAGCGCGGCGACGTCCATGCCGGGCCCATGGTACAAGAAGCGTCCGCCACACGGCAGTGCGATCTCGTACGCTCTGCAGCGTTCTGCACGCTCTCCGGGCGTGCGGTGCAAGCCTCGACCTCGTGCGTCCACGGCAATTGCAGTCTTTCCAATCACTTATGTATTCGGCACGTCCCTTGGATATCAGTGCGGTCATAGAAAGGAGGTTCGAACCCCCATGCGCTTCATGATGATCGCCGTGCTCGGTCTCATGTTGGCTCTGTCCGCCTCGCCGGCGTTTGCTTTCGGTGGCGGCGGCGGCCATCAGGCTGCCATCACCTCCAGTGGTGCGGCAACGAGTGGCGGCAGCACCTCGGTCTCGGGTAACACGGGAACCGGTTCGGTTGCAGCCACGTCGGAGCCTCTCGCAATGTTCGCGGTCGGTCTCGGTCTGCTCGGCGCGCGTTTCCTACGCCGGCGCTAGATCGGGTTTCGTGCCACGCACGCCGTCGGCTCGTCCGGCGGCGTGCGTGTGTTCCGGGATTGGACGCGAGGGAAAATTTCTTCTCAGTCGCGCGGATCGAGGCGTGCGATCGCGTCGGGCAGCGCGATGAGACCGGGCACGACGGCGTCGGGACCGTGCGGCCCCGGCGTCGACGGCGATCCGGTGGTCACCTGCACCACTCGCATGCCCGCCGCACGCGCGCCCTCGACGTCCAGGATCGGGTCGTCGCCGACGTGGATGGCGTCCTCCGGCTCCGCTGCACCCAGCGCCCGCAGCGCGCCGTGGAAGATGGCCGGGTCGGGCTTGCGCACGCGAGTCTCGTCGGAAAACGCGGTGTGAGCGAAATACCGGAGCAAACCGTAGTACTCGAGCACGCGGCGCAGCGTCGCGCCGGGGGTCCGCATCGTGTTCGAGACGATGGCGAGCGTGTAGCCGAGATCGGACAACGCGCGGAGCGCCTTGAGCGCGCCGCCGTCGACCGCGGGCGGCACCGCGAGGATGGGCCGCGCGTAGGCGTTGACGAGCGCGGCGAGCAGGTCCGCGGGCAGCCGCGCGGCCAGCGCGCGGTCGACGCCGCCCACGATCGCGCGCACGTGCTCCTCGACCGGAACATCGCGGTGCGTGGCCCAGATGCCGCCGAGGTACGCCGCCGACGCCTCGTAGGCGCGATCGAGCGCCGACATCGAGGCACGCACGCCGGCGCCGGCGAGAATCGTCTCGAAATCCCGCATCCGACGCATCTTGTAGCGATCGTCGCTCGACGGGGAATCGAACAAGAGCGTGCCCCAGAGGTCTACGGTGATGGCGCGGATGGTCATCCGCGGAGGCCCGAGGACGGTGTCGCGCGACTCGCGAACCGTGGGGCGCGCTTTTCGAGGAAGGCGGCGGCGCCCTCGCGCGGCTCGTCACCCGCGTAGCAGGCGGCGAACGCGTCGATGCCCGCACGGATCGCGGAGGTCAGATCGGTTTCGCGCCAGCGAATCATGAGCGCCTTCTGCGCGCGCACGGCCGCCGGCCCGCATGCAAGCAGGGCGGCCAGCGTCTCGTCCACCGCCGGGGCCAGCGCCGCGGGCTCGACGACGCGGTTGACGAGTCCCCACGCGAGCGCGCGGGGCGCGTCGACGCGCTCGCCGAGCAACAGCATCTCGGCCGCGCGGCCGGGGCCGATCAGGGGCGGCAGGAGCGCGGCCTGGATCACCGATGGCACGCCGACGCGAACCTCCGGCAGACCGAACGAGGCGTCGGCGGCAGCGACGCGGAGATCGCAGGCGAGCGCCAACTCGAAGCCGGCCCCGAGACACGCGCCGTGCACGGCGGCCACCACGGGAAAGGGCGCGCGGTGGACGGCGTCGATCGCCGCGCAGAGGTCCGTGATGAGCGCGCGGGCGGAGGCGGCGCTCAGACCATGCAGCACGTGCACGTCCATGCCGGCGGTGAACGCGCGCCCCCGCCCCATGACCACGGCGGCGCGGATCGAGACGTCGCGTGCGAGCGTGTCGAAGGTCGAGCGGAGGCCGGCAATGAGACCGGGCTCGAACAGGTTGAGCGGAGGTCGATCGAGCGCGCACCAGACGACGTCGCCGCGCCGCTCGACGCCGACCGTCTGCTCTGCCATTTATAGGCTCGCCTCGAACGGCGGGGGCTCGATCACAGGCTCGCCTCGCCTGCCGGCTGCGGCTCGCACGGCGGCCCCGCGACGTTCTGCGGCTCGCACAACCATCATTTTATAGGCTCGCCTCGAACGGCGGGGCCCCAGCCCCGCGACGTTCTGCGGCTCGCACAACCATCAATAACGCCGCATCGTCGGGTCGACGCTGCGCGCCCAGGAGTCCAGGCCGCCGGCGAGATTCTTGACGTTCTTGAAGCCGTGCTGCTCGCGCAAGTACTGGGCGACCGCCGCACTGCGTACGCCCTGGTGACAGTAGACGACGATCTCGTCGCCGGGGTTCAGCTCGTCGGTGCGCAGCTCGATCTCCTCGATGGGGATGTGAATCGCGTTCTCGAGGCGGCAGAGCTTCGTTTCCCAGTCCTGGCGCACGTCGAGCAGCAGCGGGCGGTCGTTACCATCCAGGCGTGCCTTGAGCTCTCTGGGCGTGATCTCCATAGGCACAGTCTATAGGCTCGCCTCGAACGGCGGGGACTCGATCGCAGGCTCGCCTCGCCTGTCGGCTGCGGCTCGCACGGCGGCCCCGCGACGTTCTGCGGCTCGCACCGCCCATCATCGCGGTGCGGGCCGGCCGACCAGGAAGTCGGCGAGCCAGCCGTTGACCACCTGCGCGTGCTCGATGTGAGGGAAATGGCCGCAGGCATCGAGCCACCGCACGCTGGCGCGCGCGAAGCCTTCGGCCATCTCCGCGCAATGCACGGCGGGGACGGCCGGATCCTCGCGCCCGTGAACGAGGAGCACGGGCAGATCGAGCGTGGCGATCGCCCGACGGTAGTCCTGGCGGCGCTGCACGAAATCCGTGGAGAGGGAGCGCACGGTGGTCAGCCACGCCGCGCGCGCCGCCGCGCTCGTGCGCCGCGCATACTCCCAGCCCACCAGGAACGCGACCTCGTCGGCGGCCGCCGCGTGAAAGCATTTTGCGATCGCGGCGCGGTAGAGCGGCGCGCAGCCGCAGAGCGAGACCGCCTCGCCAATGCCGGGGATCGCCATGAGACGCGCGCGCCAACCCGGCCGCCAGCCGAACCCCGGCGTACACGCGGACAGCAGCGCCAGGCGCTCCACCCGGGCGGGGCGTGTGAGCGCGTACGTCACGGCCACGGCGGCGCCGAGCGAATGTCCGACGAGCGAGACGTGGGTGACGCCGACCGCATCGAGGAAGGCGTGGAGCGCGCGGGCGAAAAACGCCAGCGAGTAGTGAGCAGGCGGGTTGCCGGACCGCCCAAAGCCAGGCAGATCGACCGCGTAGACGGTGGCGCGCGCGGCGAGTGACGGGATGTTGTGCCGCCAGGACTCCGCGAAACCGCCCAGACCGTGTACGAGGACGACGGCGGGTCCGCGGCCTTCGACGAGATAATTCAGCGCGAGGCCATCGACCTCGCCGCCCCGGAGCCGCAATTCAGGCATGGGGCTAGGATTCTACCAGACCGTCTCCGTCGACGATGCGACCGAGCGCCGCGCGATACGGAAAGACGCTGAACACGCCGCCGGTATGCACGAAGCAGACGCGACGCCCGAGCGCGCGCGGATCGCGCCGGAGCGTGTCGAGGAGTCCGGAGAAGGCCTTCGCGGTGTAGACGGGATCGAGCACGATGCCCTCGAGCCGCGACAGCTTCAGCATGACATCGAGCTCTTCGCGCCGCACCGCGGCGCGCCCGACGCCCTGGTAGCCGTCGAGGAGCCGGACCTCGGCCGGCGGCCGCACGGCGAGACCAAACCGGCTGCGCGCGCGATCCATGACCTCGGCGACGTACGCGCGCACGCGCGCGCCCTCCCAGGCGATGGGGACGCCGACGATCTCCGCACGAAATCCCGTCAGCTGCTTCGCCATCAGCAATCCGGCCTGGCTGCCGCCACTGAAATCGGTGATGGCGATCGTGTCGAAATCCGGCGCGCCGTGGCGGATTTGCTGGGCGAGCTCCTGGCCACACGCGAGGTACCCGAGCGCGCCGACCACGGTGGCGCCGCTTTCGGGGATGACGTATGGCGTGCGCCCCGATGCGCGCTGACGCGCCGCGAGATCCTGCATGGTCTCGTCGATCTTGTCCCACTCGCGATCGGTGCAGTACTTGATCTCGGCGCCGAGCAGCCGGTCGAGCAGCAGGTTGCCGTCGTATTCGGCGGGACACTCGCCCTTGAGGGCCAGCACCGCGCGCAGACCGAGCCGCGCGCACACCGCGGCGACGCATCGGCAGCAGTTGGATTGCAGGGTGCCGCACGTGATCAGCGTGTCGGCGTTCTGGGCGAGCGCTTCGCCGACGAGAAATTCCAGCTTGCGGATCTTGTTGCCGGTTTCGAGCAGCCCGGTGAGATCGTCGCGCTTCACCCACAGCTCCACGCCGAGCTCCGCGGAGAGCCGCTCGAGCTTGAGGAGCGGCGTTGGCGCATACGCGAGCTCGACGCGCGGAATCGGCGGGGCCGACGTGGCCATCGAAGTCACTATCTCAGGGAAAGAGGTCGCCAGGCAAGGAATCCGCCGGTTGCCCCAGCAGCCGCTTCAACATCAGGGCGTTGCGCACCGGATAATCACGGTTGTTGTTGTTGAACGAGACGTACACCTGCTCGGCGTCGTTCGCCGCCTCATCGATCTCGGGCATCAGCGCTCGCAGCTCCGATTCCGTATAGAGGTAGTCGTACTTCTCGCGCACGGAGGGTTCCTCCCCGCGCATCTGCCGCAGCCAGCCCTCGGCGTTGCGGCCGTGCAGGCGGAACACGGCCATCGGCGCCGTCACCTCAGTCACCCGCGGCACGGCGCCGGCGATGGCGGGCGCGTCGACGCTGACGCACGCGACACGAGCCCGCCGCAGCGTCTGCAGCGCCTCGTGCACGTGATCGGGAAGCCACGAGCGGTGCCGGAACTCGACGGCGACGTTCCAGCCGGGCAGCCGCGCCGGCAGCGACGCGAGATATTCGAGGCGCGCGTCGTCGTATCGCACCCACGGCGCGAGCTGGAACAAGACGTACCCGAGCTTGCCCGCCTCGGCCAGCGGCGTCAGCGCCGCGCGGAAGAGCCGGAAGGCCTCCTCGAGCGCCTCCGGCGGGAATTCGCCGGCGTCGATCTCGCCGCGGTGGGTCCGGCGCGCGCGCGGCGAGATCAACCGCACCACGTCGGCGGGCAGCGACTGCGCGCGAGGGTGGTGTCCGGTCATCAGCGCCCAGGCTTTGACGTGGAACACGAAGCCCGGCGGCGTCCGCTCGGCCCAGCGGCGCACGGTGAGGACGTCGGGAATCGCGTAATACGACGAGTTCACCTCGACGACGTCGAAGACGGAGGCGTAGAAGCGCAGCCGGGCCTCCGCCGACATCGACGTGCGGGGATAGAACGCGCGCGATTCGATGAGCGCGGGGTCCGCCCACGCGCAGATGCCGACGCGGACCGGCGCGGTCAGACGATCTTCTCGTACACCCCGGGCGGGATGACGCGATAGACGCGGATCGGCTGCGAAACGTTCTTGAACGCCTGCTCGCCGAGGCTCTCGAGCACGAAGTGCTGCCGGATCCGCTCAGCGGTGGCCGGCCCGACGACAATGTCACCGCCCTGCGCGAACGCGGCGAAGCGGGCGGCGACGTTGGTCGTCGAGCCGCTCGCCGTGAACGTCCACCGCTGCCCGGCGCCACCGCCGAGCTTGGTGGCGCCCACCAGCGCCTCGCCGGTGTTGATGCCCATATGGAGCGCGACCGGTGGAAACACGCCGCCGTATTCCTCGTTGAGCGCCGTGGTGCGCTGGCGAATCGCGAAGGCCGCGCGGGTGGCGCTCAGCGCGTGGTCGGACGGCCCGCGATCGGACTGAAAGATCACCATCAGCCCGTCGCCGGCGGTCTCGCTGATGTCGCCGTGATGGCTCTGGATGATTTCGAGGAACGAGGAGAAATAGGTCTGCACGAGCTGGTTCAGCCGCTTCGGCTCGAGCTGCTCGGACAACCGGGTGTAGCCGGCGATGTCGAGGAAGAGGACGGAGACCTCGACGTTCTTCTTCTCGAGCTCGGTGGCGTTCGGATTCTGCTCGAGCAGGCGCTTGACCGATTCGGGGACGAACTTCGACAGCTCGCCCTTGAGCTGTTCGAGCAGCTCCAGGCGCTGCCGCGACTCCTGGAGGTTCTGCAGCGCCGTGGCCAGCTCCGTGTTCTTCGATTCCAGCTCCGTGTAGGCGTGCGCCAGCCGCGCCGTCATGTCGTTGAAGGCGGTCCCGAGCTGCCCCAGCTCATCACGTGCGGCCACCGGCGCGCGGGCGCTGAAATCGCCGTCCCCCACGCGGCGAGCCACGGCGGCGAGCCGGTCGACCGGTCGCAGGACGATCCGCCGCATCGCGACGGTGAGGACGGCGCCGGCGGCGATGATGGTGAGGGCGCCGATGGCGAGCTGGCGGTTGCGGTGGCGCGTGACCTCGGCGAACACCGGCTCCATCGAGTTTGCGACGCGCACGACGGCGCGTACCTGATGGTCGCTGCCGTGGCAGCCCTGGCACTTCTCCTGGTTGCGGATCGGCGTGAGGAGTGTGAAATAGCGCGTGCCGTCGCGGGACTCCAGGGCTTCCTGGGTGCTCACCGTCTCGATGGCCCGCGCGAAGAGAGGATCGTCGACCTTTTTGCCGGGCGGCCGCGCCATTTTCCTGATGTTGCTCATCACATCGGCCGCGAGCCCGGCCGTCTTGTCGACTTCCATCGCGGTCGTGAGGTCGGTGAAGGCTTCCATGCCCGTCCGCCGATAGACGTCGAACGCGTCCACGGGCGAGTTCCGCCGCAGCTCCTGGATCACCGTGCGCGTCACGTCGGGCCGCTCCTGCAGCATCGCGCCCTCGATCGACGCCACCAGGGTCGCGGTGAGACGCCGCGCGGCGATCTTGTTTTGCTCGATCAAGAGGGCGGCTTCGCGCTGAATGGTGAGAATCGTCGACACACCGAACCCGACGATGAGCACGACGACGATCAGAACGCCGATCTTGAGGGCGAGCGTCGAGCGGAACACGCGGCGTCCGCTCAGCGGCGTGCGGCCTGCGCGATGGCCTCGTCCAGCTCCTCGGCCTCGCGCGGATCGAGCGGCCGCAGCCGGGCCAGCACCGCGCGCGCGTCGTCGAGCCGGCCCATCGCGAGGTAGGCGTGACCGAGATACTCGAGCGCTTGCGGGTAGTCGGGGCGCAGCCGCAGCGCCTCGCGATACGCCTTCACCGACTCGTCCCATCGCCCCTGCTGGCGGAGCGCGAAGCCCAGTCCGTTCCAGGGCTCGGGCAGCGTGGGATCGAGCGCGATGGCCTCGCGATACTTCCGCTCGGCGGTCGGCCAGTCACGTCGCTCGGCCAGCACACGTCCTTCGTTGAACCGCGCGGGCGCGCTGGCGCCGGCGCCGTCGGGCTCTCGCAGGGGCGGATCGTCGACCGCCGCCGCGGTCGTTGCCATCGCGAGCCACATGAATCCGAGCACCAGCCAGCGCATCGCCGCGATGGTAGCATCTGGCGCGTGAACCTGGCGCGGCTCGGAGAAGACAGCGTCGAGCGCTTCGGCGAGTACACGGCGCTGCACTTCGAGGGCCGCGAGCTGACCAACGTGGACCAGCAGCGAACCGCCGCCCGCGTGGCGAACGCGCTCGTTCGCCTGGGCGTCCAACCCGGGGACCGCGTCGTCGTCCTGATGCCGAACTGCCCCGAAGTGCTCGCGGCCTACACCGGCATCCTCAAAGCCGGCGCCGTCATCGTGCCGATCGTGTTCCTGTTATCGCCCGACGAGGTGCGGCACATTCTCGCCGACTCCGCGGCGAAGGTGGTGATCACCGCTCCGGAGCTCGCCTCGAAGGTCGAGGGATGGCGGGGGCCGGTGATCGCCGTCGGAGGAGAAGGCGGCGGCGCCCGCGCGTGGGACGACTGGATCGCGCGCGAGCCCGACGCGTTCGCCACCATCGAGCGTGCCGATGGCGAGCTCGCGGTGATCCTCTACACCTCCGGTACCACCGGCAAGTCCAAGGGCGTCGCGCTGTCCCACGCGAACCTCGCGTCCAACGCGCGCGCCGCCGCCAGCATTTACGAGCTCGATCGCGAGCGATGGAACCTCGGCGTGCTGCCGCTCTCGCACTCCTACGGCCTCGTGACGCTGAACGCGGGGAACATCCTCGGCACGAAGTCGGTGCTCCTGCGCTGGTTCAACCCCGATGCCGTGCTCGACGCGATCACGCGCTTTCGCGTGCAGGCCATGGCCGGCGTGCCGACGATGTACGTCTATCTGCTGAATCATGCCGGTGCCGATCGCTTCGACACGTCGTCGATGCGCTCATGGGGCTCCGGCGCGGCGCCGCTGCCCCTGGAAATCGTCGAGCCGTTCGAGAAGAAGTTCGGGGGCCGGCTCGTCGAGGGCTACGGCCTCACCGAAGCGTCACCGGTGGTGACGAGCACGCGTCTGTCGGCGCCGCGCAAGCCCGGCTCGGTGGGCCAGCCGCTCCCGGGGGTGGAGGTGAGCATCCTCGACGACGACGATCGTGCACTGCCGGTGGGCGACACGGGCGAGATCGGTGTGCGCGGCCCGAACGTGATGCTCGGCTACTACGGGCTCCCCGACGAGACGGCGCGCACGCTGCGCAACGGGTGGCTGCACACGGGCGATGTGGGCCGCCTCGATGCCGACGGCTTCCTCTATGTCGTCGAGCGCAAGAAAGACCTCATCATCCGCGGTGGCTTCAACGTCTACCCGCGCGAGGTGGAAGAGGTCCTGTACGCGCATCCGGCGGTCGCGGAAGCCGCCGTCGTCGGCATGCGCGATCCGCTGATGGGCGAAGAAGTGTGCGCCTTCGTCGCGCTCAAGGCCGGCGCGACCGCCGACGCCGAGGCGCTCATCGACTTCTGCCGATCGCGACTCGCGAAGTACAAATGTCCGCGCGAGATGCGTTTCCTGCCGTCGCTGCCCAAGAACCCCGTGGGAAAGATCCTGCGAAAAGAGCTTCGAGCGCTGGTGTGATGGGCCGGGCCGGCGGCGTGCCGCCGGCCCGGAGACGAAATTACTCGTCGATCTTGTCGGCGATGTCCTCGACGGTCCCGCTGACCTTGCGCTTCGCCTTCCCGAAGCCTTCACGCAGCGTGCCGGCCTCGCGCTCGCTGCGGCCCTCGGCCTCGAGCTCAGGGTCGTTCAGGGCCTCGCCGGTCTCTTCCTTGATGTAGCTTTTGCCTTCTCCACCTTGCCCTTGATCTCGTCACGGTTCATGCGCGGCCTCCTCCAGATCGCGCGCTGTCGGAAAAAATCCGCCGCGATCCAAAAAAAATTAGTGCAGGGCCGATGCCAGCGGCCGCGGTCGTGCCGTTCCGCTACACGTGTAAGCGTCGGTTTTTTCGAATTTGGCCATTTTGCGCGTCAGCAATCTGACACCGCCTGTGGTAGCACTTCGCCTATGCGCGACGAGGGGTTGCGTAGCGCCACGCGCAATGCTAGCCTCACGTCACTTCGGTCTGATCCATTTCGTCATTTACGATTCCTCAGCACGGGCAAGGCTGGCACGACATCGAAGGAGGCATGCATGTTGAGTCGGCACAGCAAAGCTCTCGCAATTCTGACTCTGAGCGTCGCGTTCGCTGTCGGTGGTTTGGTCCTCACTCGCCACGTGATCGCCGTCGCGGGCGAGGCGGACGCCGGGCGTCTGAATCACTCGATTCTGGACTACATCGCACAGAAGAACCCGCAGGCGCCGATCCGGGCCTTCCAGCGCTTCCCTGAGACGCTGGTGGCCGAAGCACAGAAGTCGAATCTCGATCATTGTCTCGTGTTGGCCCAGGCCGAAGTCGAATCGGAATTCCATCAGGACGCCGTCGGCGCCGCCGGTGAGATCGGGCTCTTCCAGATTCTGCCGAGCACGGCCGCGATCATGGAGCCCGTCGTCGGTCCCTTCAAGCGACCGGCCGTCAAGCAAGCGCGCGAGGCCAAGAGCGCGCGCGAGCTGGGCGATCTGGCGGACCCCGTCGTCAGCACGAAAATCGCGATGGCGTATCTGAGAGACATCATGACGCGCAGGTCGAACGTGAAAGACGCGCTCACGGAGTACAACGGCGGCCCCGCCGGCCGTCATCCGCACTACTACCGGATGGTGATGGGCACCTACGTGGAGATTCTCGAGCGACCCGAGCTGCGCTGCCGCTTCCGCGAAACGCCCAAGCCTTCTCCGACGCTCACGACGCTGCTGGTCCGGGCCTAGCTCCCGTCTTGACGAGCGGAAAGAATCGTCCGCGCGCGGTCGCCACGACACGCGCGGACCCGAATTCCTCCAGGCTCCCCTCCACGTCCACGTAGCGGCCGTGGTCGGTGACAAGACGGCCGCGCCCGAGCAGCGGCGTCTCCGTGGGCACCGGCCGCACGTAGCGCACCGTGAGCTCGCCCGTCACGGCGATCTTGCCGGTGGCGCGCACGGCGGCGCCTCCGAGGATCTCGTCGAGATACGCCGCGACGATGCCGCCGTGGGCCGCGCCCGGCGGTCCTTCGTAGTGCGACGGCACCACCACGGGTGAGACCACTCCATCGTCGGTCCTGAACACGCGCACGTGGAGCCCGGAAGGATGCGCGGGTCCACAGCCGAAGCATCGATGGAACGCGTCGCCGGGGCCGCACGAATACGGCTGCTCCACGAGGCCGGCGAAGAACTCCTTGAAGACCGCGGGCAGGTCGGCTGTCGTCACGTCGCGCGCGAGGCGTCGATGGCCTCGGCCAGCTTTACGTCCCGGGCGGTGACGCCGCCCGCATCGTGGCTCCACAGCGTGAGTGTTACCTCCGAGTAGTGAATCGCGATGTCGGGATGGTGCTGCTGGCGTTCGGCCAGCTCGCCGACGCGATTGACGAAGGCCAGGGCCGCACGGAAGTCGGCGAAGCGGTACGTTTTCTCGATCGCCCGTCCACCCCGGGTCCAACCCGCGAGCCGCGCCAGGGCCGCGGCCAGCGCGGCATCGTCCAGCGTCATGTCCGCATGAACTTCTGCAGCGAGCGGATCTCGCGCGGCGGATTCTCCGTGCTGCCGACCGCAGTCCAGGACACCTCGGCCACGTACAGATCGCCGCGCGAGTCCACGGCGCAGGCGTGCGGAGCGACGAACTCGCCCGGCCTCTCGCCGGCGAAGGGCCCGCCGATCCGCTCGACGAGGTCGCCCTTGATCGTCAGCACGCTCACGCGCGCGCCGATGTTGGGCACCGCCTTGTTCACCGGTAAGTGCGTCGGCAGCTCTCCGACGAAGAACAGGTCCCCGAGGCGCGCGGAAGCGGCGAGGCCGCACGGGCGGTGCAGATTGTTGAACTGGCCGAGGTACGTGCCGTCCGCGTCGAAGATCTGCACCCGAGAATTCTCGCGGTCGGCCACGTACACGCGTCCGCCGGCGTCGGTGGCGATGTTGTGCGGAATGTTGAAGCAGCCCGGATCGGTGCCGGGCTCGCCCCACGAATGGAGCAGCCGTCCCTTGGGGTCGTACTTGTGCACGCGCGAGTTGCCGTAGCCGTCCGAGACGTAGACGTCGCCGGTGCGCGGCGAGATCGCGACGTGCGTCGGTCGGTTGAACGGCTTGCCGCCGTGGGCGCTCGAGGGCTTGTCGGGATCGCCGAGCGTGAGCAGCAATTTCCCCTCGGGCGTGAACTGCCGGACGGTGTGATGCAAATCGTCCGTCAGCCAGATCGTGCCGTCGGGTCCGATGGTGATGCCGTGCGCGCGACGAATGAGGCCCTCGCCCCACGAGCGCTTGAAGGCGCCGTGACGGTCGAACACGATCACGGGATGCGCGCCGCGATTGAAGACCCAGACGTTGTCGTCGGCGTCCACGGCGACGGCCGTCGCCTCGACGAAGGTCCACCCCTGTGGGAGCGTGCCCCAGCCTTCGACCGGCCTGTAGCCCATGCGTGACTCCTTTCGCGCGTCGCGCGCGCTCGAAACGAGGCCTTATACTGCCACACGCCCGTGACCACCACCATCGGCGCGCGCGTGCTCCGCAAAGAAGACCGCCGTCTCCTCATCGGCCACGGGCGCTACGTGGACGACGTCCGCGTCGCGGGACTCCTGCACGCCGCGATCGTGCGCAGCCCGCACGCACACGCGGGCATCCGCGCGATCGACACGCGCGGTGCGCTGCGCGTGCACGGCGTCGTCGCCGCGCTCATCGCGCGCGATCTGCCCGAATGCGCGGCGGGTGTGCCGCCGCTCGTGTCATCCCCGACGATGCGGACCTATCGACACCCGGCCATCGCCGACGTCGTCGCGCGCCACGTCGGTGAAGCGGTGGCCGTGGTCGTCGCCGACGACCCGTACCGCGCGGCCGACGGCGCCGACGCCGTGCGCATCACGTGGGAGCCGCGGCCCGCTGTTGCGGGTGTCGAGCGCGCCACCGCGCGCGGGGCGCCACGCGTGTTCGACGACTGGCCCGACAACGTTGCCGGGCTCTCCACGAGCGGGGTGGGCGACGTCTCGCGCGGCTTCGCCGAGGCCGACGTGATCGTGGAGGCGGCGCTCGACTTTCCACGCATCGCCGGGGTGCCGATCGAGCCGCGCGGCGTCGTCGCGCATCCCGCGACGGCCGACGGTCTGTTCACCGTGTGGTCGTCGACGCAGGTGCCCTACGCGGTGCGCGCGGCCATCGCGCGCGCCCTCGGCCTGGGTGAATCGCGCGTGCGCGTGCTGGCGCCCGACGTGGGCGGCGGCTTCGGCATCAAAGGCCACGCGTACGCCGAGGAGGTGCTCATCGCGGCCGTCGCCCGCCGGCTGGGCCGTCCGGTCAAGTGGATCGAGACGCGGCGCGAGCACTTCCTGACGGCGGCTCCCGACCGCGATCAGCGCCACCGCGCGCGGCTCGGCGTTCGGCGTGACGGCAGTCTGACCGCCATCGAGACGCGCTTCACGCGCGATCACGGCGCGTATCCGACGCTCGGCGACGTGATCGCGCTGAACACGATCAACCACCTCGCGGGTCCGTACCACGTGCCCCATTTCGCCGGCGAGTGCGTGAACGTCGTCACGCACAAGACGTTCATGGGCGCCTATCGCGGCGCCGGGCGCCCCGAAGCGGCCTTCGTCCTGGACCGCCTCCTCGACCGCGCGGCGCGACGGCTCGGTCTCGATCCGGCAGATCTTCGGCGTCGCAACCTGATCCGCAAGGAGACGATGCCGTACAAGCCCGGCCACCGCTATCGTGACGGCGTCGCCATCACCTACGACCCGGCCGATTACGTGGCCGCCTTCGACCGCATGCTGGCGCTCGTCGACTACGAGCGATGGCGCGCGGAGCGCGACCGACGACGCGGGACCGCCCGACCGATCGGCATCGGGCTCTCGGCCTATCTCGAGGGCACCGGGATCGGACCCTTCGAGGGCGCCGACGTCCGCGTCGATCCCGACGGCACCGTGTTCGTCGCCGTCGGTGTGGCATCGCAGGGCCAGGCGCACGAGACGACGCTGGCGCAGGTCTGCGCCGGTGAGCTGGGTGTGTCGCTCGAGCGCGTCGTCGTGCTGGGAGGCGACACCGCGCTGATGGGCTTCGGCCACGGGACCATCGCCAGCCGAGTCGCCGCCAACGCCGGTCCCGCCGTGGCTCGATCGGCGCGCGAGGTGGCGCGACGTGCGCGCATCGCCGCCGGCGAAATCTTGGAAGCCGCGCCGGCCGACGTCGTCCTGGCCGGCGGGCGCGCGCACGTCGCCGGCTCTCCTGACCGCGGCATCGCGCTCGGCACGCTGGCCGCTCGGGCGCCGCGCAGCCGCGCGCTGGCCGCTGAGGGCGCGCCCGGCCTGCACGCCTGCCTGTTCTTCCATCCCGACACGGTGACGTGGGCCTTCGGCGCGCACGCGTGCGTCGTCGAGATCGACCTCGACACGGGCGCCGTGCAGCTCGTGCGTTACGTCGCGGTGCACGACTGCGGGCGGCCGATCAATCCGACGATCGTCGAGGGCCAGCTACACGGCGGAATCGCGCAAGGCATCGGCACGGCCCTCCGCGAGGAGCTCGTGCACGACGCGGACGGCCAGCTACTGACGGGCACGCTGATGGACTACGGCTTGCCGCTGGCGAGCGATGTCCCACCGCTCGTGGTCGAGTCGCTCGATCATCCCTCGATGATCAACGAGCTCGGCGTCAAGGGCGTCGGCGAAAGCGGCATCATCTCGCCGAGCGCGGCGATCGCCAATGCCGTCGAGGACGCGCTCGCCGACCGCGGCGTCGACGTCACGCGCGTGCCGCTGCTCCCGCACCGGGTGTGGGCGGCGCTGCGCGGCGCCGCCGGTTAGCTATTTGCCGTACTGTCGCGCGAGATACTCCACAACGGTCTTGGCGTCGGCCTCGCTCAGCGGGGCACCATAGACCTTGATCATCTTGGTCACCACGCCATCCCATTGCTTCTGATCGCCGGGCGGCTGCGTGACGATGTAGTCGGTCGAGTGGCACAGCATGCAGCCGCGCTGAGCAACCTCGCTCCCCGGTCCGGGTTTGAGCATTCCATACGGATGATCGGGCGACAGGGCGATGTCGTCGGCGCGCGCGAGCGTGACACCGGCCGACAACAAGAGGAGGACGCACACGAGCCCGCGCATCATTTCAGCCGCCGACCTGATACTCGACGGACTCGACGACGTTGCGCAGGTAGCCGGCCGGATTCCAGAGCGGCTCGGCGCCCTGCGACTCGCCGATGCGGTTGAACGCGCGCACCATCACGCGCGAGCGGCCCGTGCGCGGCGTCCAGGCCGCCGACCACTCGCGAAACGAGTATGGCCCGAGGTCGCGGCCCAGCGTGGCCCGCCGCCACATCTCACCGCCGTCGTCCGAGATTTCCACCTCGCGGATCCCGTAGCCACCGTCGAAGGCGATCCCCTTGAGCGTGACCCGACCCCCGGCGGTCACGCGCGTGCCCGGCTCCGGCGACACGAGGAATGACCGCACGTTCATGCGCTGGATGGGCACCGTCGTTTTCGGGGCGGTGCCCGGCTCCACGCATCCGCAGGCGTTGTCGGGGATGCGGTACGCCGGCTTCATCCAGTACTGCTCGAATGGCTTGTCGACGACGGTGATCTCCGACAGATTCTTCACCCAGTACGTCGCGTACCAGCCCGGGACGATCAGCCGCGCGGGAAACCCGTTGAGCATCGGCAGCGGGGCGCCGTTCATCTGGTAGGCGACGATCAGGTTCGGATCGTCGAGCACGCGGCCGAGCGCGAGCGACTTCACGAAGTCCGGCACGCTCGGGAAGGCCGGCTTGTCGAGACCGTCGAAGGTCACATCGACGGCGCCCTGCCGCACACCCGCCGCCGCCAGCACGTCCTTGAGGCGGCAGCCCACCCACTCCGCGTTGCCCATCGCGCCGTCACCCCACTGTCCCCCGAGGACGCGTGGCGCGAAACGGCCGCGGCTGTTCCCGGAGCATTGATCGACGGCGATCACGGCCACCGCCGGAAATTTGGCCTTCAGATCGTCCATCGACAGCTCGAGCGGGCGGTCGACGTGGCCGCCGACACGAAGTCGCCACGTCGCGAGATCGACGGAGGTGGGAATCGGAAAGACGTGGTAGCGGACGAAGAAGGCCTCGTTGGGCGTGATCGCCCGGTCGAACCATTTCATCGGAGTCTCGAGCTGCGGCGGACGCGACGTGAGCAGGATGAGATCGGTCTTCTGCGGATAACGCACGAGCGGGCGGCTGGCGATGATCGGGTCGCGTGCCTGCGCCCAGCTCGCCGACGCCCGGGCCGCCACGAGCGCAGCGGCGCCGCCGAGCGTTCGGAGTGTCTGCCGCCGGGAAACGTCGCCCATGGCGTCTCTCCTCTGAAATGCTGGGCGCACTATACCCGCGGCGATGCGCCAGTGCTACCATCGCCGCCATGACGGCGCGATCGCTGGCCGCACTCGTCGCGGTGCTCGTTCTCAGCGCGACGCCGGCGGCGGCTCAGCTTCCGATCTTCGACGCCCACATCCACTACAGTCGCCCGGACTGGACGGCCTACACGCCCGAACGGGTGCTGTCGATCCTCGCGCAGGCGGGCGTGCGCCGCGCGATCGTATCGAGCACCCCGGACGACGGCACCCTGATGCTCTACGACCGCGCGCCGGCCGGCATCGTGCCCTTCCTGCGTCCGTATCGGACGCGCGACGACATGGGCTCGTGGCCTCGCGATCCCGCCGTCGGCGCCTACGTCGAGGAACGGCTGAACAAGCGCAACGTCTATCGCGGCATCGGCGAGTCGCACTTCGGCGCCGACGACGTCGAGGCGCCCACCGTGCGCCGCATCGCCGAGCTGGCGAAAGCGCGCGGCCTCTTCTTGCAGTGCCACATCGATGAGACGACCGTGGAGAAGATGCTCACCACCTACCCGGGCGTGAAGATCCTCTGGGCGCACGCCGGCATGTCGTCGACGGCGGCCACGGTGGGCCTCCTCGTCGATCGCTATCCGATGCTCTGGGTGGAGCTGGCCCTGCGCACGGACGTGGCGTCCGACGGCACGCTCGATCCGGCATGGCGCGCGCTGTTTATCCGTCATCCCGAGCGCTTCATGGTGGGCACCGACACGTGGACGACGTCGCGCTGGGAGGACGTGCGGACGGCCACGGCGGCCGTGCAACGGTGGCTCCAGCAGCTGCCACGCGAGGTCGCCGAGCAGATCGCCTGGAAGAACGGGGAGCGGCTGTTCCCGCCGCCCTGAGCGCGGCCTACACGGCGTCGATCAGTTTGAGATCGGACTCGTATCGCAGCCGGCGGCGCGCATCGATGGGATCCGTCCAGAGCACCTCGTCCACCTCGTGGTCGTGCTCGCCGACCTTGCGAAGCGGCCGCATGCGATACCACCGGACGCTTTTGCGGACGCGGCGGCCGTCACGCTGGAACCAGTATGTCACCGGCTCCAGCTCGCGCACGACCTCGCACTCCCAGCCCGTCTCCTCGCGCACCTCGCGCAGCGCCGCATCCGCGGCCGACTCCCCGGGGTTCAGCGCGCCCTTCGGAAGAGTCCACACGGGCTGGTTGCGCAGGTCGCGAGCGCGGATGAGCAGGACGTTGCCGCTCTCGTCGACGACGAGGCCGCCGGCGGAAAACTGCAGCACGGGGCGTGGGCGCGACGCCGAGCTCATGACCTCATGATACGCTCGGGCCACCCACGGCCGATGCGGCGCTCCCTCGTCTGTGTCCTCGCCATCGTGATGTTCGCCTTCGCCGCGACCGCCGCCGCCGCGCAGCCGGCCGCTGCGGCTGGCGCGAAATCGGAGAGCGGGCCGGAGGCGTTTGGCGAGATGCTCCGGCGCACCGATCCCGATGCGCACGCGCGCTACGTGCGCCTTCGCGAAGCGCGCGACGCGAGCCTCAGCGAGCTGAGGCGCGCGCAAGAGCGCTATCGCGCGGGCGGGCCGGAGCTGCGCGCCGTGTCGCTGCCGTCGCTGCGCGCCGCACGCCGCAAGTACGCGGCCGACGAGCTCGCGTTCCTCGACTTCCTCGACGAGCGCGACCGCCAGATACTCGAGCAGTATCGCCGCGCCACCGAACAGATCAACGCGACTCTCGCGGAGCGTGCGCGCGCCCGCGAGGAGCTTCGGGAGCTCGAGAAGGAGTGAGCGGCGCGCTGCGCGCGCATTTTCCCGACGGCGACACGCCGCGCGCCGAGCAGGCGCGGCTGCTGGATGCGCTGGAGGGCGCGCTAGGCGACACCGAGGCGGAGCCGAACGCGCCGCGTCTGTTCGTCGTCGAGGCGCCGCCCGGCGTCGGAAAGAGCCATCTGGCGGTCACGCTGGCCCGCTGGAGCGGTGACGCCTACCTGCTCACCTCGCAGAAGCTCCTTCAAGATCAGTACGAGCGAGAGTTCGGCGGCGTCGTGCAGGTCGTCAAGGGTCGCGACAACTACGTCTGCGAGCGCTACGTGGACGCGCGCGTGCCCACGTCGCTCGGAATGTGCCGCCGGCCGCGCGGTCCGCTGTGCCAGTGCCCCTACGCACGCGCCAAGGCCGCCGCCCTGGCGGGACCCGCCTTCTGCGCCAACACCTGGTACTTCGCCACGCTGCGCCACTGGCACGCCGAGCAACTGCCGCGACGACGACTCATGATCATCGACGAAGCGCACAGCCTCGAGAGCCAGCTCGTCAATGTCTATGCGGTCCGCTTCACCGCCGCCGAGATGAAGGAATGGTTCGGCGGCACCCTGCCGCGTCTCGCCGCCGCCGACGAGTATCGGCCGCTGCTGGCGCCGCATCTCGAGCGGCTGGAGGCCGAGCTCGAGACGATCGCCCGCTCGCTGGAGGCGGTGCGGCCGCCTGACCTCGAGCCAGACGCTTTCTTGCAGATGCCCCCATCGCGTGAAGAGGTCATCCTGTTGGAGCGTCACGACGCCCTGGCGGGCGCGCTCGCGCGGATGCGCGCCTTCGTCGAGGCCGAGGACAAGGAGTGGGTCGTGCGCTACGGGCCCGAGCTCGGCGCGACGCTGGAGCTCACGCCACTCGGGGTCGCGGACGAGGCGCGCGAGCTGCTGCACGAGTGCGCCGAGATCACCGTGCTCCTCTCTGCATATCTCGGCCCGTCCGCCGTCGTCGCCGAGACGCTCGGCTTCGAGGCGGAGGACGTGCGGGTCTTCGCCACGCCGTCGCCATTTCCGCTCGAGCAGCGGCCCATCGTCTACCGGCCGGTCGGCGCGCTGTCGCGCGCGAGCCTGCCTGCGCTGGAGCCGGCGCTCTTCGCCGAGATCGTCGCCATCCTCGCCGCCCACTCGCGTGACAAGGGGCTCGTCCACGTCGCTTCCTATGCGGTCGCGCGGCGCCTCATGGCCGACATCGCACAGCGCGCGCCACATGAGGCCCGCCGGCTCATCTTCGTCGAGTCGTCGGAGGCCAAGGCCACGGCGCTCGAGCGCCATCGCGCGTCGTCGGCGCCGACGGTGCTGGTCTCGCCGTCGCTGCGCGAGGGCGTCGACCTGCCCGACGACTTCCTGCGCTTTCAGATCATCACGAAAATGCCGTACCCCGACCTCGGTGACCCGTGGACCGCGGCCCGCCGCGCGCGCGACCCGCGCTGGTACGCGGTGGAGACGGCGAAGGCGCTCGTCCAGGCCTATGGCCGCTCCTGCCGGCACGCCGAGGACCACGGCGTGACGTACGTGCTCGACGCGCAGTTCGAGCGGTTCCTGCAGCACAACCGTCCGCTGCTGCCGGCGTGGTTCCTCGACGCCGCGCACGCGGCGCTGCACGTCTCGCCGTTCGACTGATAGGATCGGCGGCGAGGTGACTGAACACACCGATCCACGCGACGTCGACGCCACCATGCAGGCCGTTCGCCTGCAGCTATTTCGCGAAAACATCGGCGGGGCGCTTGAGCGGGTGCAGGCGGCGTACGCCACACATCCCGATCCCCGCTATGCCGAGCAGGCGGCGAAGATCCGCGACTGGCTGAGCCACCTCGGCAGCCGCGAGGCCTACCTGGCCGCGCAGGAGGCGCAATACCGGCGGCTGCGCTGGCGGCCCGGGCTCAAGCTCCTCGAAAAGCGCATCCGGATTCTGCTCGGCCGCAAGACGCGGAAGATGGTCGAGCGACGTGGGCGCCATCCCGAATTCGTCGAGCTGGAGCGGGAGATCGGCGCGCTCGCGCCGCGCCGCGTGCTCGATGCCGGCTGCGGCGAAGGCGACGTGGCCATGGCCGTCGCCGCGCGGCATCCGACGGCGCGTGTGGAAGGCGTGGAAGCCTCCCCTGTCAACGTGCGACTGGCGGCCCAGCTGAACCGGTATGCGAATGCAAGCTTCCGCCAGGGCCTGGCCGAAGAGGTGCACCTCGCATTCCCGCCTGCCTCGTTCGATCTCGCGTACTCGTTCGCCGTGCTCGAGCACGTGCGGGACGTGGACGCGACGATCGCGTCCATCATGAGCGTCCTCCGTCGCGGCGGCCGCTTCTGCTTCGTCGTGCCGATGCACGAGTTCCGCGCCACCGGCCCGCTGCCCGAGTACGCGCCGATCCACGGCTATGCGGATCACTGCCGCGTGTTTACCGAGGCCGAGCTGGTCGCGCGCTTCGGCAAGGAGCCTGACTTCCGGCTGGTCAAGATCCCCGGCCACTACAAGCCCGGTGAGTTCCCCGCCGCGCTGGAGCCGATTGAATTCGGCTCGTTCTTCGTGGTGGTGGGGAGCCGCTAGCTCAGCCCGACTTCGCCGCCCTGGCCGCCGATCGCCCCGCGATGCGGCCGAAGACGGCGCCCGCCATGAGACCGGCGCCGCCGGGATAGTTGTTGTAGAAGATCCCGCCCACGAGCTCTCCCGCGGCGTACAGGCCGGGAATCGCGCGGCCTTCGCCGTTGAGGACGTGGCCGTCGGTGGTGATGTGCAGGCCGCCGAACGTGAAGGTGATGCCGGTGGTCACGGCGTAGCCGACGTAGGGTGGCGTATCGAGCGGCTGCGCCCAGTTGGACTTGGGCGGCTTGATGCCGCGCGTGCCCTTGCCGTCCTTGATCGCGGGGTTGAACGTCCCCGGCTGGACGGCGGCGTTGAACTCGCGCACGGTGCGCACGAAGCCCTCGACGTCGATGTCGAGCTTCCGCGCGAGCTCCTCGAGCGTGGTCGCTTCGGCCTTCGTGACCTCGCGGATCCGATACTCCTCGCGCAGGAGATCCACGACCTTCTGATCGAAGATCTGAAAGGCCGCGCGGCGCGGCTGCTTGATGACCTCGCGCCCGTACTTCACGTAGGTGTAGTTCCGCATGTCGGCGCCCTCGTCGACGAACCGCTGGCCCTCGACGTTGACGATGATGCCCACCGGATAGGAGTGCTTCTGGAAATTGTCGCCGACCTTGCGGTCGCCGTGCCAGGGCGCGTTGTAATCCCACTGCACGGCGTGACAGCCGCTCCAGTGGCCCCACGCCTGGGCGCCGATGTCGAGCGCCATGCGGATGCCGTCGCCCGTGTTGTACGGCGTGCCACGCACGCGCGCGAGGTCCCAGTTGGGCCCGAGGTAACGGGTGCGCATCTCGACGTTGGCCTCGAAGCCGCCGGAGGCGAGCACGACGGCCTTGCCCTGGATCGGTTCGCTGCCCCCGTCCGGAGTGCGGATCTCGACGCCGGTCACGCTGCCGCGCGCGTCGGTGAGCAGACGCTGCGCCTTGGCCTCGAAGCGGACGTCGATCCCCTTCTTCTTCGCCGACTCGTAGTGCATCTCGATGAGGCCGGGGCCGCCGCCCACCGCTTCGAGGACGAGATTGCCGAAGAACGTGAACTTGCCGCCCACCTTGAAGGCCTGGCGCCCGAACATCGGGATCCATCGGATGCCCTGCGCCTTCATCCAGCGCATCGTCGGCTGCGACTCGCGCACGAGCGTCAGCGCCAGGTCCGCGTCAGCGAGGTCCTCCGTCACGCGCATCAGATCGTCGTAGTAGTTGTCCTCGGAGTACAAGGGCACGTCCATCGACGCCTTCTCCTCGTCGGAGAGGTCGCCGACGAGCGCACATACCTCGTCGAAGCTCTTGAAGGCGAAGCGAAAGCCGCCGGCGGTGAAGAAGCCGTTGCCGCCGCGCCAGGCCTCCGGCGCCTTCTCGAGCACGAGCACACGCGCGCCGTGCTCGCGCGCGGAGAGCGCCGCGCACATCGCAGCGTTGCCGCCGCCGACGACGATGACGTCGTACGCGGACGCGGTCACGACAGGATGATCTCGGCGATCTGCACCTGCGGCGTGATGTCGGTGAAGTTCGGCACGTCCGCGAAGAGCTCCTTGCCGTGAGCCTTCGAGGCCTTCTGGAAGTCCTCGAGCGAGCGGAAGTACACCTGCCCGACGGCCGCGTACGGCGCGGGCGCGCCGGGCGCCCCGCCTGCGATACCGCGGTCGACCTCGACCTTGACGAGCCCCATGCTGCCCCAGCGGTCTTGCACGAGCCCCTTCATGTGCTTGTTCGCATAGTAGTCGTAGTCGAACTTCTTGCCCTCGGTGGTCGGGTACATCACGGAGACACGGATCATGGCGGGCCTCCTCGCGGCAGTGTGACGCGTACCGTACGGGCGGCCGCCGGGACTGTCAAGCGTGCGCGCTCACATCCGCGCGCGTGCTCAAAACCGTCCGCGCGCGCGCTCGCGTGACGGCAGGTTCTCAAGGCACGTCGTCCACCACCCGCTGCGCAGCGTCTCCGCGAACTCCGGCGGCAGACCCTCGGCCTCGATCGCACGCGCGGTGGCCTCATGATCGTAGGCCACCGGGACGAACTGGACCGCGAGATCGGGCTCGGCGGTGAGCAGCGCGTACCACACCCGTGGCGTGCCGTCGTTCTCGGGCCGGCCGACGACGCCGACGTTGACCGCGTGGCCGGCGCCGCCGTCGAGGGCACGGCGCCACTTGAGCCCCGTGTGCGTGCACAGCAGCACGTCGGCCTCGTGCTCGGCCAGCAACCGGCGCAGCAGCCCGTCCGGCGTCGTGGACTCCCAGAGGAACTCGTTGATCCGCCGCGGCGAGCCGTGACACATCAGGACGCGATGCGCGCCGAGCCGCACGCGCCGATGCCCGGGCAGGGTGGCGAGCCACGCGCGGTTGACGGCGGACGTATGCGCGACCGTATAGGTGTAACTGACGCGCGCGTAGTGGTTGTCGCGCGGATCGGTGTAGCCGCAGTTGCAGTCGGCGGCGGCCGCCGCCACCGCCTCGTCGTAGTTGCCGCGGACGACCCGCACGTCGTGCTCGTGCAGCAGCGGAAAGACGCGATCGGGATGCGGGCCGAACCCACCGAGATCGCCGAGGCAGAACACCGCCTCGGCATCGCGGCGTCGGGCGTCGGCCAGTACCGCGGCCAGCGCCTCGGCGTTCGCATAGACGCCGCCGAGCGCGGCGATCCGGCGATGCTCCGTCACGCGTTCCGGCACGTCGCCCCCGTGCGGTGACACGTCACGCACGCCGCGTGATAGAGCGGCGCGGGCCGCAGCGCTGCCGCGAGATCGCCGTCCGACAGCCGAGCCTCCGGCAGGCCGGCCAGGATCGGGCACGCGTACACGCCATCGGTGGCGACGGCGCGCGTCTCGGCGCATTGCAGCGTCGATCGATCGAACCCGTCGAGCTCGGCCTCGGACAATCGCGCGCCCGATGCGCCCACCGCACGGCCGACTGGAAACACCGGCAGGATCTTCACGCGTGGCTTCGCGATCCCGAGGCCGGTCAGCAGCGCGCGAAAGCGATCGTACGTTGCCGGCCCGCCGGCGATCTCGGTGGCGGTGACGATCGGCAGCAACCCACGCACGTCGAGCGCTTGAATGGTCCGCACCGCGCGCTGCCACGTGCCCGCGCCGCGGACCCGATCGTTCGCCACGGCGTCCGGCGCATCGAGGCTGACGCGAATCTCGAGCGAGTAGCGCGACGCGCGCGCGAGGTCGGCCAGTGCATCGGCCAGGGCGTCGGTCATCACGGTGCCGTTCGTCAACACCGTGGTCGCGGCCACGGCCAGGCAGCGCTCGAGCAGCGGCAGGATCTCGCGATGCAGGAACGGCTCGCCGCCGGTGAGATAGATCTCGCGCACGCCGAGCCGCTCGGCGTCGGCGATCGCGCGGCGCGCGGCGGCGCCGTCCAACGGCGCGAGCCACGGCTCGTCGGGCCCGCTGGCGTTCAGGCAGTGCGTGCAGCGAAGATTGCACAGCGTCCCCGTGAGCACGAGCCACAGCGCGGACAGCGCGACGAACGGCGCGCGTGGCGTGGCGACCTCTTCGACGCGCACGGCCGACATGCGGTCATGATGCCACCGGGAGCCGCGCGAGGCGCGTGGTACGATCGCTCGCGTGACGCTCGCCGTCGATCTCGTTTTCATTGCGCAGGTGCTGGCCCTGGCAGCGATTCTGGTATGGCGACGGGCGCGCGTCGGGGTCGGGCTCGCCATCTGGCTCGGCGTACTGGCCGTGCTCGCCGGTCAGGGTTATTTCCTCGATTTCAACAGCATGCCGCCGCGACTGGCGTTGGCCGGCCTGCTGCCGCTGATGGCCGGGCTGCTCATGCTGCCGACGCACGGCACCCGGCATTTTCTCGCGGTGACGCCGCCCGAACGGCTGGTCTATCTGCAGTCGTTCCGCATTCTGATGGAGATCATCCTGTGGGCGCTGTCGGTGCAAGGCCGCGCGCCGAAGCTCATGACGTTCGAGGGACGCAACATCGACATCCTGATCGGGCTCACCGCGATTCCGGTCGGGTGGTTGGTCGTCGAGCGGCGCGCGTGGCCGGCGTGGGTGGGCGGCCTGTGGAACGTGGCGGGGATCGTCATCCTGGCCAACGTCGTCATCCACGCGCAGCTGGCGCTGCCCACACCGTTCCGCGCGTTCGTCACGGAACCGTCGACGGCGTTCCTCGCGACCTTCCCCTACATCTGGCTGCCGGGATTCCTCGTGCCCTTCGCGTTCTGGCTGCACGCCGGCTCGCTCGTGCAGCTCGCGCGGCGGCCGCGCACCGGCCACGCGCCGGCCGTCTGAGTCTCAGCGTCCGGCGCGCGCCTCTTTCAGCATCGCGATCAGCATCTCGCGGCTCTGCGCGGCGCTGGTGACCTCGCGCGGAAACGCGATCCGGACGCTCGACAGGCGCTCGCCGCTCCGCAGGCGCAGCTTGAAGCCGAGCCGATCGACGGCCACCATCGTGGCCTCGTCGGCGGACTCGCGGGCGAAGTGGCGCGCGTACTCGAGGAGCGCGTCCGCATGGTCGCGGTTCATGTGCTCGACGATCCCGGGCGCGGCATCGGCGAGCGGATCCGGCCTCGCGGCGGCATAATCGGCCGCCGTCACCCAGTCCATGGCCGCGAAGCCACCGACGAAGTAGAGGTCGGCAACCTCCAGCCGCCAGAATCCGAAGTCCTCGAAGTCCACCCAGTAGCGAGCACGCTCGTGGCGCGCCAGGTAGCGATCACGCGCCGCCGCCGCGTCCGCGTCCGGCACGCGGCGCGCGTCGCCCATCAGCGTCAGCCGTCCGGCCGCGAGCGGATCGCCGTCCCAGCCCGGCTGGGTCACGAGCAGGCTGGCGCGCGGATCGGCTTCGAGATTCTGCGTGTGCATCGCCATCGCGCTGATCAGGAACAGCGGTCGCCCGGCGTCGTCGAGCGCGTACGGCATCACGGAGGCGAACGGGTGTCCCGGATGCCGGCGCGACAGCGTCGCGAGCGTGCCGGTGTGCCCGAGGTGAGCGAGCGTGCGCGCGCGCTCGGCGTAGGTCGGCTCCGGAACGGTCGGCTCATCGTCCGCGCGTGGCGGCCCGGCGTGGCGGCTCATGCTCGCCACGGTAGCACGCGGGCGGTTGACGATGGCATGCCCGCGGCCTACCCTGACCGAATCATGCGGCGGGATCTCGGCGATGCTCTCGTCATGCGGCGTGCGACCGAGGCCGACGCCGAGCGGCTGGGCGAGTTCAACGCCGATGTGCTCCGCGGCCAGGACGGTCGCGACCCCGCGCCGTGGATGGGCGTCTGGACGCGAGACCTGATCAGCGGCCGCCACCCGACCTTCCGCGCCGAGAGCGCGCTGCTCATCGAGGACACGCGATCGAAGTCGATCATCGCGTCGATGGTGCTGCTGTCGCACTCGTGGACGTACGGCGGCGTGCCCCTGTCCGTCGGCCAGCCGGAAATCGTCGGCACGCGCGCGGAATTTCGCGGCCGCGGCCTCGTCCGCGCGATGTTCGACGTTGCGCATGCGTGGAGCGCCGAGCGTGGTCATCACCTGCTGGCCATCAACGGCATCCCGTGGTTCTACCGCCAGTTCGGATACGAGATGGCCCTGGAGCTCGGCGGCGGGCCTCGACTCTACACCGCGGGACTCGCCGCCGGCGTGAAGCAGGAGCATCCACCGTATCGGGTCCGGCCGGCCGCGGGCGCCGATGCGGCGTTTCTCGCCGCGACGAACGCCCACGGGGCTCGGCGCTATCTCGTCACGGCGCCGCGCGACGAGGCCGCGTGGCGCTACATCATCGGCGGCCGGAGCGCGGGCAGCGCCATGCACGATCAGGTGCGGATCATCGAGAGCCAGGCGGGCGAGCCCGCCGGGTATGTCGAGCACGTGGGGCGTCTCTGGGGCCCTGGCCTGGCTGTGCGCGAGCTCGAAGTGCGCGCCGGCGTGTCGTGGCGTGCCATCGCCTATCCCGTGCTCGCGTACCTGTGCGAGACGGCCGAGACGTATGCGCGCGAGGCCAAGACCGAGCTCGGCTTCATCGACGGCTGGATGCTTGGCAGCGCGCACCCCTTCGCGGGCGTCGTGCAGTTCTCCGCGACGCGGCGACCCTACGCCTACTATCTGCGCGTACCTGACGTTCCAGAGCTGCTTCGCCGCGTGGCGCCGGTGCTGGAGCGGCGGCTGGCCGAATCGCCTTTGGTCGGACACACGGGCGAGCTGCGGCTGAGCTTCTATCGGAGCGGGCTCCGCCTGGTGCTCGACGGGGGCCGGGTCAAGAGCGTGGAAGCGTGGGCCCCGCCGCGCACGGCGGTCGGCCTCGATTTCGGCCTGCCGTCCGTCGACGAACGGCGGCCGGCGGCGTCATTTCCAGACCTGACGTTCCTACAGCTCCTGTTCGGTTATCGGTCGCTCGACGAGCTGGAGGCGGCATTCCCGGATTGCTTGATGCGCGGCCAGGAGCCGCGCGCCCTGCTGCAGGCGCTCTTTCCGAAGGCGCCGTCGAAAGTCTGGCCGATCCTCTGATACCCTTGCACGCGAGGAGGACCCGAACGTGGGCGAAATCCTCGGTCTCGGTCTGACGCACTATCCACCGCTGGTGGGTCGCGACGAAAACATGGCCGGGATCCTGCGCACGATTCTGCGCGATCCGGGGTTGCCGGAGCGTTATCGCGATCCGGCCAACTGGCCGGCGCCGATGCGCCGCGAATACGGCGACGACGGCGGCACCGCCTCGGCGGCCGCGCACCGCGAGACGCTGGTGCGCCACTTTCGCCACGCGCGGACGATCCTCGACGACTTCCGGCCCGACGTCGTCCTGATCTGGGGCGACGATCAGCACGAAAACTTCACCGACGACGTCATCCCGCCCTTCTGCGTGCTCGCCTACGACCGGGTGGAGGCGCGACATCGTCCGCGCGACGTCGAGACGCCGAACGTCTGGGGCGAGGGCGCCGACACCGTCTTTCGCGTGGCGGGCCACCGCGAGGCCGGCAAATACCTCACGCGACGGCTGCTCGAGGACGGCGTCGACATGGCATACGCGTACCGGCCGCTCCATCATGCGGGACTCGCGCACGCGTTCCTCAACACGATCATGTTCCTCGACTACGACCGCGTCGGCTTCCCGTATCCCGTCCTCGCCTTCCAGGTGAACTGCTACGGCCGCCGCGTGATCGCCCAGCGCGGTTATCGCAGCAACCTCGCGCGGCCGATTCCGGAGGCGGAGCTCGATCCGCCGTCGCCCTCGCCGAAGCGCTGCATGCAGGTCGGCGCGGCGACCGCGCGGGCGATGCGCGAGAGCCCGTGGCGCACCGCGCTGATCGCGTCGTCGAGCTGGTCGCACGCGTTCCTGACCGACAAGCATTACCAGCTCTATCCCGACATCGAGGCGGACCGTCGGCTGTACGAGGCGTTGCGCGTTGGTGACTACGAGACGTGGCGCGCGACGCCGCTTCATGCGATCGAGGCGTCGGGACAGCAGGAGATGCTCAACTGGTACATGCTCGCGGGCGCGATGGAAGCGCTCGGACGCAAGCCCGACGAGTGCGAGTTCGTCGAGACGTGGTCGTTCAACTCCAGCAAGTGCTTCGCGGTGTTCAAGCCGTGAGCGCGCACGCCGGCAACGGCGCCATCCCGAAGCTCAGCGGCGACATCCGCCCGCTCATCCCGGCCCTCGGGCTGCGCAACTACTGGTATCCGGCGATCGCCGCGCGTCGCGTCGGATGGCGCCGGCCCGTGAAGGTGTCGATGCTCGGGGACGAGCTCTGCTTCTTCCGCGGAGTCAACGGCGACGTCGTGGCGATTGGGGACGTCTGCCCGCATCGCGGTGCGCGCCTGAGCGAGGGCCACTGTCACTATCGCGGCACCGTCGCCTGCCCATATCACGGTTGGGTGTTCGACGAGGGCGGCAAGAACGTCGCGGTGCTCTCCGAGGGCCCCGATTCCGGCGTTTGCGGCAAGCCGGGAACGGAGGCGAAGGCCTACCCGACGCGCACGCTCAAGGGCGTCGTGTTCGTGTGGATCGGCGGCGACGACCCGGCGCCCATCGAAGAGGATGTGCCCGAGGAATTCTTCGACGACCAGGCGCTGGTCCTCACCGGCCAGGTCACGTGGCGGTGCAACTGGGAGGTCGCGCTCGAGAACTCGATGGATTCGCACGTGAACTACGTGCACCGCAACGCGCTGGTCGTCGCGCGCGCCGGCTTCATCGCCCGCGGCGCGCAGGGCGAGCATCCGATCTTCGTCGGGAACGGCTTCGGCGGCGATGTCGCCGAGAGCAACTACGTCCGCCGCAGCCCGACGCAGGACCTGTACCCCAACGGCTGGCGGTGGCCGAAGAGCAACCGCCGCCGCTACTGGACGTGGCTGTTCCGGCCATTCGTCGAGCGCGCGCGACGCCACATCCCGCCGCCGCGCTCGGCGCGCTGGTGCGGAGGCCACCATCTGCCCGGCATGTTCCGCGCGGAATTCGCCTACGACCTGTACACGCGCATGTGCGTGCCGGTCGAAGCACACGTGACGCGCGTGTGGTATTACCACTATCTGCGGCCGGCGAGCGCGCGGGCGCGCCTCTGGCAGCGCGCGCTGTATTTTCTCCTGCATCGCTGGATCATCGAGTACAACTTCTCGCGTCAGGACGAACGCGTCATGCTCAACCAGCGCTACGACTCGCCGGAGAAGTTGTCGTCGACCGACGCCGAGGTCATCCAGTGGCGCCGTCTCGTGGTCACCAAGCACTACGGTGGCCGCGACGCGCCGTTCGAATACCGCAACCCCGACGGCCTCGCGCCGGACGCGGTGCCGCTCAACCGGGTCTCCGTCCGCTATCTGCAGGAAGAACAGCGGGGGAAGGCGGGCGCGCGGACACGCGCGTGAGCGTCACGTGAAGCTCGCGGGCAAGATCGCGATCGTCACCGGCACCAGTCCGAACATCGGCGGCGGCATCGCGCTGGGCTTGGCCGAGGAGGGCGCCGCCGTCGTCTGCGTGGACGTGGCGGCCGACAACGCCACGCAGTGCGCCGACTGGATCACACAGCGCGGGGGCCAGGCGGTCGGCCTCACGTGCGACGTCACCGACGAAGCGCAGGTGCAGACGATGGTGGCGCGTGTGCGCGACAGCTACGGGCGCATCGACGTGCTCGTCAACAATGCCGGCATCCTCGGCGGTATGGGGGTGCTCGAGATGCCGCTGGAGCGCTGGAATCGGCAGATCGCGGTGAACCTGACCGGGACGTTCCTGTGCACGCAGCACGTCGCGCGCTGCATGGTCGATCGCGGCACCCGCGGCAGCATCATCGTCATCGTCTCGACGGCCGGCCACCAGGGCCAGGCCGGCAACATTGCCTACACCACCAGCAAGAGCGGCCTGCTCAACTTCACCCGCGCGGCGGCCATGGACCTGGCGCGCTACGGCATCCGCGTGAACAGCCTCACGCCGACGGCGACCGATCCGGAGGAAGGCGTCGAGCGCGCCGTCGCGTGGGGACGGCCGCAGCCCGAGCGGCTCGCCGGGCCGCTGGACTTCGCGCGAATGGTGCCGATGCAGAAGCTGCCGAGCCCGCGCCACTACGCGCGCGCCGCGGTATTCCTGGCCTCGGACGACTCCGAGATGATCACCGCGTTCGACCTGCGCGTGGATGCCGGCGCCGTCGCGAAGTATTGGCCGTGGGTGCCGAGCGTCTGAGTCGGTCGCGCCCGGCTATTCGCGCGTCGCGGTGAAGGGACAGATCTGACGGTAGGCGCACCAGCGACAGGCGTTGCGCGAGGGCGTGGCCTCGAAGCGCCGCGCGCGAATGCCGGCGGCGGCCACCTCTACCGCGGCCAGCGCCTCGTCGACGTCGGCGTCGGTCGGCACGTGGCGGCCGACGACGTGGGACTCGATGAAGCGCAGCTCCACGCGCTGGGGCAGCCGGCCGCTGCTCTCGCGCCAGGCGAGCGCGTACATCTTGAGCTGCAGACTGCCGGCCACGCGCCGGTCCGCGTCTTTCTGCTTCGTGACCTCGCTCGTCTTGTAATCGATGATGGTGGCGCCGAGCAGGTCCTCGTCCACGCGGTCGAAGCGGCCGCGCACGCGCGTGGCGCCGACGCTGAATGCGAAGTCTTTCTCGATGAACGTCGGCTTGATGCCGGCGCTCTCTTCCTGATGCCAGAAGCGCGTGAGCGCCTCGCGTCCCGCCGCTCGGCGCGCCTCCTGATGCTCCCAGGTGAGGAAGCCCTGGTTGATCCACTTCGCGTCGTACTCGGCGAGGAGATCCTCGAGCGAGGTGTAATTGCCTTCCACGCGGCGCTTGAGATAGAACTCGACGACCTCGTGGATGGTGGCGCCGTACACGACGGTGTGGTGGCGGAGGATCGGCACCCGTAGCTGGTGCACGTAGCGGTATTTCAGCGGGCAGGTCTGGTAGTCGTCGACCTGCTTGTGGCTGATCGTGATCTCCTCGTCGTCGGGAATCGGCGGCATCGGCGCGCCGTCGGGAACGGCGACGGGTGCCCAGCGGTCGATCTCCTCGACGGCCTTGCCCTTGAACGGCCGGGAGGCGTCCTTCGGAAGATCGAGCGCCTCGAGCACGAATTGACTGACCTTGCGCTCACGTGTGCCGCCGTAGTCGCGCGCGCTCGTGACAAACAGCTCGCGCCGCGCGCGCGTGAGACCGACGTAGAACAGCCGCCGCTCCTCCTGGGTGTGGAAGTCGCCCGTCGGCGCCAGATCACGGAGCAGCTCGCCGGGCAGCTCGAGCGCGTCCCGGCGCTTGTGGGTCGGAAACTTCCCCTGCACGAGATGCACGAGGAAGACGACGGGAAATTCGAGGCCCTTGGCCTTGTGTACGGTGAGCACCCGCACCGCCGGCGTCTCCACATCGGCCTCGGCCACCGCCGGGTCCTCGCCGGCGTCGATGAGCGCCTCGAGGTGTTTCACGAACTCGCGGACGTTGTCGTACTTCAGCGCCTTGGAGGCGTCCTGGATGCGCCGGAAGAACTTGGAGATGTTCTGCACCTCGGCCTCGTCGCGCGCCGTGACCGCCTTGGACATTCGCGCGAGCCAGCCGGAGTCGACGAGGAACTGATAGAGCAGCTCGCCCGTCGGCATCTCGCGCCCCAGCTCCATGTAGCGCACGAGATCGCTCACGAGGTGGCGAATGGCGCCCCGCGCCTCTTCGGAAAGCTCGCCGGCCAGCTCGGGGATCTGCTCGGCGTCCTTCAGCACGTCGAACAGCCAGCGGTGCTTGCGGTCGGCATGCGTCGCGCAGCGCGTGAGATCGACGATCGGCATCTGGTAGAGATCCGATGAGGCCAGGTAGTGCACGCTCACCGAGTCATCGGGGTGCGCGACGGCCCGGAGAAACGCCAGCAGCAAGCGCACCTCGGGCCGGCCGTAGAGTCCCGCGTTGCCCGAGAAGGTCCACGGCACGCCGCGCAGGTTGAGCGCGCGAAGGAACGGATCGCCGTCGTCGTTGGAGCGCACGAGGATGGCGACGTCGTTGTACGACCACTCGCCCTGCTCCACCCGTTCGCGGATCGTTTGCGCGACGCTGTCCGCCTCCTGGCTGGCCGTCTCGTAGTGCCAGTGACGCGGCTCCGGCCCGGGGGCCTCGCGGACGGCCGTGAGCTGCTTGACGATGCCGCTCCGCACCTCGAGCCGATCGGGATTGTTGTGCTGGATCAGCCGGTACGCCGCGTCGAGGATCGCCTGGTGCGAGCGGAAGTTTTCCGTGACCACGACCTGCCTCGCATCCGGATAGTGCCGCAGGAAGCTGAGGACGTTGGAGATCGCCGCCCCGCGGAAACGGTAGATCGCCTGGTCGTCGTCCCCGGTGACGGCCACGTTGCCGTGGCGTGCCGCCAGCAGCTTCACCAGCTCGAACTGCGCGTAATTCGTGTCCTGAAACTCGTCCACGAGCACGTACGTGAACCGCCGCTGATACGCGTTCAACACGTGCGGGCGCGCGCGCAACAGTCGAAGCGCCAGCACGATCTGATCCCCGAAGTCGATCTTGTCGTTGCCGACCATCAGCGCCTGGTACTTCGCATACGTCGCGGCCAGCTCGGCCTGCGCCTGCGCACGATCGAGCTGCTCCTCGTCCGCGGCGTCGGCGCCCAGTCGGGCCGCGCAGGCGAGGTAGTCGTCCGGCGAGATGTCCTCGTCCTTGCAGCGGCTGAACAACGTGATCAGCGACTGCAGATACCGGGTCGGATCACCGAGCGGCCGATAGCGCGCCAGCGGGAGGTCGAAGAGGCGGTCGCGCAAGAAAATGACCTGCTCGGCGCGACTCAACACGCGAAAGTCGTTCTGCAGCCCGATCTCCAGCGAGTGCCCGCGCAGCAGCGCGTCGCCGAACGCGTGGAAGGTGGCGATCTCGACGTCGGCGTAGCCGTACGGCACCAGCTCGTCGACCCGGGCCTCCATCTCCGCCGCCGCCTTGTCGGTGAACGTGAGGGCAAGAATCTGCTCGGGCCGGGCCCGGCCCTGGTCGATCAGGTAGGCGATGCGCCGCGTGATGACGGTGGTTTTGCCGGTGCCCGCCCCCGCCACGATGAGCAGCGGCCCGGTGTCGTGGGTGACGGCCTCACGCTGGACGCTGTTGAGGCCATCGAGGATCCCACCCGCCATGCGCCCCGACTATAGCATCAGCGACGGACGTCGGGACCGCCGGCGAGGGCGTCTTCGACGTCACGTGGGGTCGAGCGCACATGTTGGCCACCACTTGTAGGTGTATCTAAAAGGATTCAAAAGGTAGTACTCT